>Ga0190359_1000119_pt1 | contig 49770 bp, 41 predicted proteins | sample 48721823_MG_FD_161269 | JGI IMG/M metagenome (GOLD analysis project Ga0190359, IMG submission 161269) | Hydrothermal vent microbial mat bacterial communities from Southern Trench, Guaymas Basin, Mexico - 4872-18-2-3_MG | ecosystem: Environmental > Aquatic > Marine > Hydrothermal vents >...
ATGATTCACTCTATGCTGGAAAGTATCTTGATTCCCTTTTTAAATTTGGACCATTTGACAGGGCGGACACCTCCATCAACACGTTCACCTCCATAGCAGCCATTGGAGATACTGTTATGTGTCTATACAACAGACCCAATGGAACACTGGGTGTAATCCTATACAGAATAACATACAATGGTGGCTCAAACTGGTACTGGTCCTTCACCCATGACACCTCCAGGTATGTGGCATATCAGGCAGACATCACAAGGAAGGGGGTAAATTCACTGGCCTACTGCTTCACTGGATGGGCAACAAGTAACTTTTCATATTCAGGCTGGTTCAGATACAGGGATTTCTCTGTTGGTTTTTCAGACTATGAAATCTTTGCTGACAATGCACCTGTAAACGACATAAAACCTGAGATTGTGAAGATTGATACAGCCACACTGGGCATAGCCTATATATCTGCCTCCCTCAGGAGGGCATTCTTTGATAGAAGGGACTGGGTAGGGATTAATGAAAAAACAGAAAATACTGGGCTCACCCTTCTTCTGGCTCCTTCAATGGTCAGAGGGAGTGAAAGTATCATTTACAGAACAGAAAAGAAGGCCGAACTCTCCATCGTTATTTATGATGTATCTGGAAGGGTGATAAGAAATATAAGGCATAAAAATCTTCCTCCTGGAACACACAGGGAAAACATACAACCACCCTCCACGGGCATATATCTCTACAGGATAAAATCTGGAACGCAGGAAATAAACGGAAAATTCATATATCTGAGAATATAGGTTACATCTTCCTCACCCACATCAGGATAATCCCACCTGTGAGGAAGGCAAGGTTAGGGAGGGTGGCAGCAAGGAATGGATAAACTGCACCTTTTTCTCCCAGAACACTGAACAGTTGCACTATACCCCAGAAAAAGAATGCCAGAAAAAGACCCCATCCAAGCCCGAAGGCAAGCCCCTTCCTCTTCACCTCAAGGGCAAGTGGACATCCATAAAGCACAAGGATAAAGCACAGGGCAGGGTAGGAAAAACGCCTGTAGAATTCAAGTTTCTCCCTCTGGACAGGTTGTCCCCTTCTGCTCAACTCTCTTATGTGGTTCAGAAGCCTCAAAATCCCCATCTCCTCAGGTCTCTGCCTCTTCTTCAGTATATCCTCTGGTGATTCTGTTATAAACTCTGCTGTCAACTCCTCCTTTTTCTCAAACCTCTCCCTTTCACCAAAACTCCTTATATAAACATCCTTCAGAACCCATTTCCCATCCTGATATATTCCCCTTTTTGCATATACCCTTCTCCTTATCTTACCATCCTTCATATAAATAAGGTCTATACCAATGAGAGTTCTGTTCAAAAGTCTGTCTGCATAGAGATACCATCCGCTTTTCAGTATCATACTCACCTTCCTCTCAAAGAATGCCTGACCTGAACCTATCTTCAAAATCTTCTCCCTCCACCACACCCTTTTATTATGCAGTGCCCATGGAACAACATTTGCATTTATATAGGTGAATCCAAGTGAAAGGAGTAAAGCCCAGAGAAAAACAGGTCTATAAATGAAGAATGGGGATATACCCAGTCCCCTCATGGCCAGAACCTCATTGTTCTTTGTCAGCCTTCCAAGAGAGAAATAAACACCAAGAAGAAATGCAAGGGGTGCAATGAGAATAAGAACATAGAAGGAATGGAAGAAATAATAACCAGCAAGGATTCTGCCAGGTACCTTTCTGTCAATATAGAAACCAATCCTCTCAAAAAAATCCGTTATGAGATAGATGATGACAATGGCCACAATTGCCAGCAGGAGAGCCCTGAAAAAATCCCTTAAAATATACCTCTCAATGATTTTATCTCCCATATATCCCTTTCCTTATGGCAATCACACCAATGATAATGAGAAATATATTGGGTAACCAGACAGAGATATAGGGTGATACCATACCCCTCTCTGAAAGTTCTTCACCACCAATCATGATGATGTAATAAAACAGGAAGATAAAGAATGACATGGTAACACCTGTTCCTATCCCACCCCTTCTCATGCCTATTCCTATGGGTGCACCAACCAGCACAAACAAAACACCTGCAAGTGGTATGCTGAACTTCTTCTGTATCTCAAGGAGATACCTCCAGACCATCTTTTTTTTCTTCTGCTTTTTTACCCTCTTGAAAAGTTCCACAAGGTTCATCTCCCTCCTGCTCCTTGAAATCTTACCACCTTTTCTCTCTGATGGGAAGGGTATCTTTGTTATGTATTCTGAAAAGGAAAGAACCCTGTATCTTGAAGGGTCACGCCTGTCTATCTCATGCACCTCTCCATCGTAAAAATGGAGAATCAGGGTATCACCAGCCATAAACATGGATGCCTGATGTGCCTCAATAATCCTGTCTGGCTCACCCCTCAAACTCTCCTTCAGTTGCACACCTGTCAATTCCCCCTTTGAGTGGTCAATCCTTTCAGCCCAGAGGGTATAACCATCGTGTATGGTGTTGAACACCCTTTCCTGAAGGTTGAGGGATGGTCTCTTCCTTGCTATTTTCACAAGTGCTGTTTTCAACCTGTAATTTGACTCTGGCACAACAAACCCATTGAATAGAGAAAGTCCAGCAAAAAGGAAAAGGCTGACAATTAGGGGGTATTTAAGCAGTGTTAATGGATTTATTCCAAATGACCTTATGGCAATAATCTCTGAATCACCGCTCAATCTTCCAAATGCAGAAATCATTGCGACAAGCACAGCCATGGGTATGGTGAGGGAGAAGATAAAAGGAAGGGTGTAAACAAACACCTGCCACACAAGATAACCACCCACCTTCTTTCCTATCAGGTAATCTATCAACTGGAAAAGGTTGTCCATAAGCAGAACAAAGGTAAAAATGAATAAACCAGAAAAGAATGGAACCAGTGTCTCTTTCAGGATGTATCTATCAAAGATTCTACATACGTGTGTACGGATAGAATAATCTGGCATACTCTTCCTGGGCATACCTGTCTGTCATACCAGCAATGTAATCACAGACCACCCTCTCTGGTGGAAATTCTTCAAGCATGGCATAAAACTGGGGAGGAAGTTGTTTCAGGTTCTCCATATAGACATTGAAGAGTGCCTCAATGTATCTCTTTGCCTTCTCCTGCATCTTAATCACCTTATAGTGGGTGTAGAGATTTTCGTAGAGGAACTTCTTCAAGATCCCATTTTTCTCCCTCATCTCAGGACTGAAGTCAATCAAAACATCACACTCCCTAACATCATCCACACTCTCAACACCTGCTCTTTTAATCATCTCAAGGGAGTTTTCAATCACATCGTGTATCTGCATCCCTATAAATTCCCTTATTGCCTCATATATCCTCTTTTCCCTGTCCTTTATGTGGGATGCCTTTTCATACAACTCTTTGAAAAGGGGAACGCTGTCAAGTATCTGTTCAAGTGTTATATTCCCTGATTTCAAACCATCATCAATGTCATGGGCATTGTATGCAATCTCATCTGCAAGATTAACTATCTGAGCCTCAAGTGTTGGGCTTTTATCAGGAAGGAATTCATCCGGCAATCTATCCGGGTTATCATAACTTGTTTTATGTTTTGCAATGCCCTCCCGTGTCTCAAAGGTGAGGTTCAGCCCCCTGAATTTTTCATACTTGTTTTCAAGATAATCAACAACCCTCAATCCCTGCATGTTGTGTTCAAACCCACCCTTGCCTTCCATTATCTCATGTAGTTTCTCCTCACCTGCATGCCCGAAAGGTGTATGACCTATGTCGTGTGCAAGGCTGATTGCCTCTGCAAGGTCTTCGTTCAGTCTCAATGCCCTTGCAATGGTTCTTGCCACCTGTTGCACCTCAATTGTATGGGTGAGCCTTGTTCTGTAATAATCACCTTCGTGATTCACAAACACCTGGGTTTTGTATTCCAGCCTCCTGAATGCGGTTGAATGAATAATTCTATCCCTGTCCCTCTGAAACTCTGTCCTGAAATGTGGTGGGTCTTCTGGATGCTTTCTTCCCCTGGTATCACTGCTCTTCATACCATAGGGAGCAAGTGTCTCCCTCTCTATGTCCTCAAGCATCCTTCTATAATCCATCATCTTCTATCAATAATAACCCCCTTTGAAAGCCCCAATTCAAGGGCAAGGGGTGTGATAATTGTTCCCTTAACAAGTATTATCTTCAATCCCTTCTCCTCCGCCTCCCTCACATCAGCCTCTGTCACAAGCCTCCTGACCACCTCCCTTTTTTCAGGCACTTTCACCTCACCGTTCTTCTTCAGGAGGTAGCAAAGGTCTCCTGTTTTTACACCTGCTGAATTTGCCTCATCAAAATCAATATGAAAATCAAGCCTGTAATTTTCGCTGACCCTTATAAGCACCTCATCAAAGATAAGTTTCCTTTCATCACCACAAACAACCCTCACAATCTCCCCATCAACAACCTTATACTCCTCTGCATCCTCAGGGGTCATGTGTATATGCCTCTTTGCAATGATAACCCCTTCTAAAATGGTTACAGAACCTGCAGGACCAACAATGGTTATACCTGGAGTATTATCAAGGTCACCAGAATCCCTGATTGGTGGATTCAATCCAAGTTTCCTTGCATCTGTGAAGGAAATTTCAACCTGGGTTCTGCTCCTCACAGGTCCCAGTATCCTCACATTTTCAATTACACCACGAGGACCAACCAGTGTAACCCTTTCCTTTGCCGCATACTGGCCTGGTTGTGTTAAAGGCTTATCCTCTGTTAACTGGTAATCCTTACCAAATGTTACATCAAGATCCTCTCTGGAGATATGGAGATGCCTTCCAGAAACACCTATGGGAATGGGTCTTGATGAGGGCATCAGCCCTACAAGTTCCTGTTCAATAATCTTCTTTACAACCTCAACTATCCTGCTGTCCTTCAACTGGAAAGTCCCCGTTCTTTCAGGAACTTCTTGACTATTGCCTCTATCTCTGCCTCTGTAAGGGTTTTCTCGGTTTCAATTGGTCTGGAGTGTTCAAGGTGTGCTATTTCCTCTGCAGGCCTTCCATCAGGAACTGCCCTCTTCTTGAACTCAAGTTCCATTGTGGGGTATGCAAGCCTCTTTATGTTCATCAGATGCATGGGGCCAACATTATCAGAGGTGATTCCACCACCCATTGCACCACATCCCAGGGTCATTGAAGGTTCAAGCCCTGTTGTAAGGCCTATTGCACCCTGTGTTCCACCTGTGTTCACAAGTATCCTGAATGCTGGCTTTTTCAGTGCAAACTCTCTTATTACATCCTCGTTCTGTGAATGTATCACAAGGGTATGCCCGAGTCCCCCTGTTTTCAACACCTTTATGCACAACTGACACCCTTCCTGCCAGTCCTCAACCTCAAAGTATGCAAGAACAGGGGAGAGTTTCTCCTTTGAAAGTGGAAAGTTTGGTCCAACACCTCCGGGTTCTGCTATCAGGACAATTGTATCAGGTGGAACACTTATTCCTGCCTTGCTTGCAATGAACTGGGCACTCTGTCCCACTATATCTGGACTGGGAAGTCCCTTGGAAGAAAAGATAACCTTTTCAACCTTTGAAGCCTCATCAGGGGAAAGGAAATATCCACCCATCTCCCTGAAGGCCTCACGTACCTGGGGTGAGATAACCCTGTCCACAATAACATTCTGCTCTGAGGCACAGACAGTACCATTATCGAATGTCTTACTTGCAAGGATTGCTGAAACAGCCTTCCTTATATCTGCACTCCTCTCAATGTAAGCAGGCACATTACCAGGACCAACACCTATGGCAGGCTTTCCTGAAGAATGGGCAGCCTTCACCATTGCAGAACCACCTGTTGCAAGGATAAGGTCAATGTTCGGGTCACGCATCAGGGCATTTGTCCCCTCTTTGGTTATTATATCCATGCAGAGGATTGAGCCTTCAGGTGCACCTGCCTTAACAGCTGCCTCATGGAGTATATCTGCTGCAGCCTTTGAACAATTCACAGCCTTTGGGTGTGGAGCAAAGACAATTGTATCCCTTGCCTTGATTGCAATCAGTGCCTTGTATATAACAGTTGATGTGGGGTTTGTTACAGGCGTAATCCCCATAAGCGTACCCATGGGTTCTGCAATTTCGTATATCTTCCGCTCAGGGAACTCCCTTATAAATCCAACGGTCTTTATATCCTTAATCCACTGATAGACATTCTCCGTGGAAAATTTGTTCTTTGTAACCTTATCCTCATACACACCCAGTTTTGTCTCCTCAATGGCCATCTTTGCAAGCCGTTCAGCGTTCTCAAGTGCAGCATCCCTCATTGCCTTAACAATGGTATCAATCTTCTCCTGGGTGAATTCAGCAAGTATCCTCTGTGCCTCCTTTGCCCTCTTTGCAAGGTCTCTTGCCTGCTGGATTGAGAGGAGGTCTTTATCAAGGTTCAATTTTTACTCCCCTTTCCCATCTCCTTGAATAACTTCAGAAGGGTTTCCTTATTAGCGTTTGAAATCTCTCTACCTGACAGAGGGAATCCATCTGTTCTCCTTGCAATCTCCCTCAATTCCTTCACAGTCATCTCTTCAAGGGGTTTTGACCTTTCCATATCAGGTCCACGGGAGATGGTTTTAATCACCTTCTCTGTTTCAACATCCGGGTTGGGTATCACATGGGCAGAGACAAGTTGTCCAACCCTGCTTGCTGCTGCTGCACCTGCATCCACAGCAGCCTGACATGCGGCAGTGGTTCCCCTCACCTTGACCATCACCATTCCACCCGTGGTGATTTCATAACCAACAAGGGTAACTTCTGCAGCCTTGAGCATGGCATCGGCTGCCTCAATCACCCCCACGAGTCCGAGGGTCTCCACCATTCCAAGTGCATTCTCTTCCAAGTTATGCCTCCCTCTTTATTCCTCCACCAGGAAGAATACTCTCAACCTCAACATGGGGTCTTGGAATCACGTGGACAGATACAAGTTCCCCAACCCTGCTTGCCGCTGCTGCTCCAGCATCTGTTGCAGCCTTCACAGCACCAACATCACCTCTAACAAACACGGTCACATAACCACCACCTATCTGCTCCTTACCAATAAGGTGAACCCTTGCAGCCTTAACCATGGCATCGGCTGCCTCAATTGCACCAACCAACCCTTTTGTTTCAACCATTCCAAGGGCAATTCCCATTTTATCTTCCATCAGGACCTCCTTTTTTGAATAACTTTACATGAATTCAGGAGAATGTCAATAATAAACATGCCACATTATGCCACCCTCCACAATGTGGCAGATGGGAGGCGTTCGCCTGGTAATAATGTCTTGATTATCAGGGATACTGAACATTTTATCCTTAAACCCCTTATTAACCTTTACATTTTTAAACTCAATAATAATCTTCATTATTTCACCCCCTGATTAAGGTTCCTTTACAGATTCCTCTCTCTGAAGCATCTTTGACCTTGATTGAAGAATTGATAATTTTTATTCTACATGAATAAATTCCTTTTTCAAGCATTCCCCTCCCAAGGTACCTATGAACGGCACCTATGATGTTCCCTGTTAGGTGAAGAGGTATACAAACTAAAATTTATATTGAAAGACAACATGGTCCCCATTCCTCTTATGATGAATAGTAAATTTCTTTATTTCGGGTATTTTTTGTGATATTATCTCATCGAGTTTCTTTTCATAGATTGACGCATCGATAATTAAATTTACGCTTCGTTCTGAAATTTCCGGGTAAAAATTACTATGAGGGTTTCCTTCTGAGTGCACTTCAGCCATAATTCTTAGACGTGGACGCACTGAGGCTTTTTCTATGACCTGGGAAGCCGCTATTATTGTTTGGTCAGTAACATGCGAAAGGGCTTTTTCGATTTGATTGAGAATATCCGGTGGTATTCGGATTGTTTTTTGCTCCAAATGCGCATGCAAGATATTCAAAAACATTTGATAAATAAGGTTATCCTTGGGAACAGTTTCAAAAAATGAACCATCTACAACGGAGATCTTTACTTTATCATCCCTACCAGCATGTGTTCTAACAAGATAAAAGCATCTCCTCTCAAAAGTGCGGTAACCTTTTTCTGAAGCCAAATCTCCATCTATGAGTGAGGCAATCCTTGAAACAAGGTTCTTGTTGTTAATTACGTCTATTTCCTCAAGATTTTTGTATTTCGTTGGTAGGGTGGAGTTGAACGACGCTATGCTTCCCCCTTTTGAGTCTTTTAATTCTAATAAACTGCCACAAATAAATTTATCCTGATGCTTTCTCACTTTAAATAGAAAATCTGGAAACTGTTCTGACTTTGAGTACAAAAGTTTCTCATTTACTCTGCTTTTAATCCAATCTATAAATTGCTTTTCCTCTTCAAACTGATTTTTGATAATACCCCAAAAATCGTAACTATATTTTTCTTTTGCGTCTCTACGATTGTCAATATAAGCGAAACTATCTTTACCTGCTTTTAAGCAAATTTCTTCCAATGGAGAAAAAGGACCAATTTTCCTTGATTTCAAAGCATTTATCATCCCAATATAAAAATCCACAACATCAATAAATTTGCACATTTTAAAATAACCCCTTTTGCTCAGCAACAGGTGAGACTTTCTCTATAGGCCAAATCTCCTTCAGATTTTGCGTATATCTGTAATAAGTATAATACTTCATAATATTGTCCGCTGGTCTTAAATATTTTAGCCGGTTTTCAATAATCTTAATATATTCGGGGTCTATCTCTATACCTATCGAATTACGCTTTAGTTGATGAGCAACCACTAATGTAGTTCCTGTTCCAGCAAAAGGGTCTAAAACAGTATCACCAGGTAAAGTAGAAGCAAGAATAATTCTTAAAAGTAAAGCTATGGGAGATTGTTGAGTATGAACTCTGTTTCCTTTACTATCCCTTATTGCCTCCTCTCCAGCAAAATATCCCGATGTTAATTCCCTAATATCATCCCAAACATCTGTAACATAGACTCCATTGGCTCTTTCATATTTATATTCTGGGGGGGTGGGTAAATCTATACGCAATCTGTTAAACACCCTTGGTTTTCCACCTTTAGTGGCAAAGACAATAATTTGATATTGCTTAGAGTATCTGATTTCAGAAGGGACTGCAGATGTTTTCTTCTTCCATATAATTAAGTTTTGAAATATCCACTCTGTGTCTCTAAGTATCCTTAATACATTTTCTACGTTCTTTTCTCTTTGCATAAAGTAAACAGAACCACCTTTAACAGTAATCTTATAAATTTTTGATAAAATATCCTCCAGCCATTTCCAGTATTTTTCTTCTGGTTGATTATCATCGAAAAATCTATAATTCTTTCCCTGTCTAAAAGGGGGGTCAATAAAAGTAAGGTGGATATTTTCTTCGGAGTAACTATCAAGCCATTTTATACAATCTTCATTCACTATTTTATACCATTCTTCCATCTTCCATACCCTCTTTTCTTATATACCCTTTCGCCTAAAAGTCATCATTTCAGAGATGCCATACATCATTGGTTTAACTCCTTTTTAACTTTCAAAAGTTTATCATTACAAACCAATAAGTCAAGTTCCTTTTTCAAAAAAATTCCTCCTCCAGGTTGTCGTGGGTAAGTCTCATTGTCGATACAGAACAGGAGGAAGAAAAGGTAATAGAATAAAATTTGCTAAGAAGATATTATTGTTCCAGAGCATATTTCTTTTATTGACCCACCTGTGTCAAGGAGAAGGGAACCTTTCTCTGTTACTCCTTTTATTATTCCATCAACAGTGCCTTCTCCAGGAACTTCTATCCTTACCTTTTCCCCAATGCCTGAAAGTTTTTCAGTGTATAACGAATGCAGGTATTCCTTTTTCCATGCAAGTCCAAGTATTTCCTCTGCAATGGATACCATAAGTTCTGTAATGTCGTATTGTTTTCCTGTTTCGTGAAAAAGTGTGGTGATTTTCTTTCTGAGCCCAAAAGGAAAATCTTTGATGCGCGAGTTCACATTCAGACCTATCCCGATAATGGATATTTTACCTGCCATTTCTATCAGGATACCCCCCAGTTTTTTTCTGTTCAGATAAATATCATTGGGCCAGAAGACACTGGCGTCTATATTTATCTTCTTTAGAGCCTCTGTTATTCCAACTGGAACAATCATATTAAGAAGGGGTTCTTCCCATTCCAGGACCATACTCATGTAAAGTCCTCCATAAGGTGAGATAAACCTTCTTTCAAATCTTCCCTTTCCTTTTGTCTGAATATCTGCGTAAACAATTACAGGAGGCTGGAGTTCATGAAGATGTTTCTTTGCATAGTTGTTTGTAGAGTCAATCTTCTCAAAATGTATGATATTCAATGTGCCTCAGCCCAATTTTTCCCTATGTTTGCATCCACAACAAGTGGAACATCAAGTTCAACCACATGCTCCATGATGTTCTTTATATCCTCCATCAAACTCTCCTCGCCCTCTGCTATCTCAAAAAGTAGTTCATCGTGTATCTGGAGAATCATCCTTGTTTTTCTGTCTTTTAGCAGTTTATCTATCTCAATCATTGCCTTCTTTATAATGTCTGCTGCTGTTCCCTGTATCGGCGTGTTGATTGCAACCCTTCTTCCATACTCCTCTGTTCCCTTAACAAGCAGTTCAGGGACTGCCCTCCTCCTTCCAAAGAGTGTCTCAACATAACCGTTCTGTTTTGCAAAATCTGTAATACTCTCAACCCATTCCTTCACACCAGAGAACTCAGCAAAGTAACTGTCTATGAATGCCTGAGCCTCAGCCTGTGATATGTTCAGTTCCTTTGCAAGCCCATAGGGACTCATGCCATACATAAGACCAAAGTTCACCACCTTTGCCACCCTCCTCATCTCCCCTGTTACATCACTCTGTGGCACACCAAATATGATTGCAGCAGTCTCTGCATGGACATCCCTTCCCTCAATAAATGCCTGTCTCAATCTTTTATCACCTGTGAAGTGGGCAAGTATCCTGAGTTCAATCTGGGAGTAATCACAGGAGAGAATCTTAAATCCATGTTCTGCAATAACCGCCTTTCTTATCTCCCTTCCAAGTTCTCCCCTTATGGGTATGGTCTGGAGGTTAGGTTCACTTGCGGACAGTCTTCCTGTTGCTGCAACCGTCTGATTGAATTTGCAGTGGATTCTTCCAGTTTCAGGATTCACCATCAATGGTAGTGCATCCGTATATGAAGACCTCAATTTTTCAAGTTCCCTGTATTTGAGCAACAGTCCTGCAATCTCATATTCACCTGCAAGTTTTGAAAGGGTCTCTGCATCTGTTGAATAGTGGGTTTTCCTCTTTTTCCCTGCTGGAAGACCGAGTTTTTCAAAAAGTATCCTTGAGAGTTGCTTCGGAGAACGGAGATTGAACCTCTCACCTGCAATTTCATAGATCCTCTCTGAAATCTCTCCAAGTTTCTCTGTTATGTATTCTGACAGTTCCCTCAAAAATTTTAGGTCAAACAGTATGCCTGCTTTCTCCATCCTGTAAAGCACCCCTGAAAGCGGCATCTCTATTTCTTCAAGGAGTTTCAACATGCCTGATTCCCTGATGCGCTCAAGAAGAATTTCCCTCTCTTTGAATGCATATATGCTCAATGTTTTGAAATAATCAGGGGATTTTTTATCCAGAAGAAGGCCAAAATCCCTCTGCACAAGTTTGTCAAGCGAATGCCCCCTCTGGTTTGGATGTATCAGGTAATCCATTATACCCAGGTCATATATTTTATTTTCTGGATAAAACCCGATGGCATGGGCAAGTTCCTTTATATCCGATGTTATTATCTCCCTAAATTTATTTATCCTGTCAATCATTTCCCCTTTATCAAAAACAACCTGTGTGTACTCTCCATCAGATATAACAAACACAGGGTTTTCACCCCTTGAAATCACAACACTTAACACATCACCCCTTACCTCTCCACTCTTCACACTCACACTCTCTCCAACACCCATTTCCCTGAGGAGTGAAAAGAATTCCAGTTCCCTGTAGATTTTTATGAGCCTGTCCATGTCAGGTTCAGTGGGTCTCAGGTCTTCAAGGGTGAAAGGAATCTCCTGCCTTTCCAGTTTTACAAGGGAGTATGATGATAACACAAGTTCCCTTGACCTCATAATATAGTTTCTGATGTTCTCCTCTTTTATAATTTCAGGATGTTCAACCATATCAAGGAGTGAGCCATATCTTTTAATGAGTTTTGCAGCGGTTTTAATCCCGACACCTGGAATTCCAGGTATGTTATCAGAAACATCACCTGCAAGTGCCAGAAGGTCGGGTATCTTCTCAGGTGGAACACCATATTTTTCCCTCACAGTATCAGGGTCATACCATTCAACCCCCTTTGTCCTCATGTTCAGTATGCGAACATTCTCTGAAACAACCTGCATAAGGTCTTTATCAAAGGTGAAGATAATAACACTGTATCCCCTTTTCTCACCCTCCTCTGCAAGTGTATAGATAATGTCATCTGCCTCAAGCCCTTCTTCCTCAAGTATCCTGTAACCCATTGCCTCTACAACATCGTGTATGATGGGAATCTGGGGTGAGAGTTCGTCTGGCATCTTCTTCCTCTTTGCCTTGTACTCCCTGAATATCTCATGCCTGAATGTGGGTCTGGCAAGGTCAAAGGCAATACCAATCAGGTCAGGGTTCACCTCTCCAACAACCATGTTCAGGCTCTTCACAAAACCATAAACAGCCGATGTATTCATCCCCTTTGAGTTTCTTAAAGGTCTGTTTGAGAAGGCATAGAAAGACCTGTATGCAAGGGAAGACCCATCAATCAGAAGGAGGGTTTCTTTCATTGTTTATAACCTATCTTCCTTAAAAACTCCTTTCTCTCCTTGATATCCTCCTCCCCTTCAACACCGAGTGGGGTGAGGCCATCCATAACACCAATAACCGCCCTCTGCTCCCCTTCCTCTGCAACAACCACCTTAACTGGATTGGCAGTGGCACAGTAGATACTAACAATCTCATCAACAGATTTAAGGTCTTTCATCACATTGATTGGATATGCATTCCCCAGAATGATTACAAATGTATGGCCTGCACCAATCCTCTCTGCATTCTCTATTGCAAGTTTTTCCAGTGCCTCATCAGTCCCACTGTGCCTTATTAATCTTTTCTGGGACGCCTCACAGAATGCTACACCAAACTTTATTCCTGGAACAGATGTAACAAGTGCCTCGTATACATCCTCTATGGTCTTGATGAAGTGGGTATGCCCTATGATTACATTATGCTCTTCATCTTTTTTGATGTCTACAAGTTTTATCTCCATTCTCACCTCCCTGTTATTATGATTTTCCTTGTCCATCTGTATCCCTGTATGCTCCATGAGAGGAAGTAAATACTGTGTGGTAGTAAGGGTGTATCAACAATATTGCCCTTTGAAACATAGGTTACACTTCTCACAAGCCTGCCTGTAATATCCCTGTATTCAAGTTCCACACTGACGGGTGAACCCTTGCCTTCCCTTTCAAGCATGATACTCCCTGTGGTGATATTGCTCACCAGTCTGTAAATTGCAAGGGTGTCGGGTATGCCTGTGAGATAAATAAATCTCTCATTGTAGTTTACTGTTGAAGAGGTTATTGAAACATCAATGTAGTGCTCTTCAATACTCTGTGGAATTACAGCAAGCCATACCCTCTCCTTATGGCCTGGTGGAATTGTGCTGAATTTATAATTACCCCCAATCATGTAAAGCCCATCATCCCCATCAAACCTGATATTAACATTGTATGCTGTTTTATTACCTATATTTGTAATCTCAAACTCAAGATAGTTGTATCTGTTCTGTGTAATTATATCCTTCTGCCTTTTCACCTGGAATTCAGCAACAGGGAGTTTGAGCGAAACTGTATCCCTCCATTCATCAGTTCCAAGCCTGAAGACCATCTCCATCTCCACATTTGAAGGGAATGGGGGTTCAAGCATGTAGGAGTAAACAATGGTATCAAGGGAGAATGCCTCTATGTTATAAACAAGCATTGTTTCAGGCACAGGGGTAAATCCACTGGAAAGGGAATGCATGAGAATTGTTACTGTATCAGCATTCATGTTACCATAGTTATGTACGGAGGAAAAAACAAGGGTATCCTCATTTACCCACGATGTATCCTCTTTCAAGAATACACCCCCAGGGATAAGAACAAATCTACCAAATCCTGGTAATGCTGAATCAGCACCCATGTAGTAATAAACGTATCCAGTATCAAAGCCTGAAAAATCCACAAAAAGAGAACCATTTGTGGTTGAATCAAAAACAGGGGTTCCACTTTGATAAAATCCTGCATAGAATGGAACAGGTATTGAGTTCTCCTCTGCTGTTAGAAGGAGCGTGCAGGTAACAGGAAAATAAATTGGTGGTTCTGAATATGCAACCTGCCTTTCCTTACCTGAGTGAACCTTCAATAATGGGTCGCCGATTATGTTGTATGCAAAGAAGTAGTATCTCATCATGGTTGTGTCATCTGCAAAATCCTTCAGTAGAATAAGTTTTGAGGTATCAATTATCTCCCCAATTGTCCATTCAGGTATATATACATCTGCCATGTGCCTCTCAAGGGAGTCATCCTCATCCCAGTATGTGTAATTTGTCGCTCCGAAGGCAATGGCACCTGCCCTATCCTTTGCCCTTGTAAGGGCCTCTGTGAAGCATTCACTGTACCTGAACTGACCCGTCTGGCATGCAAAACTCCAGACCATTGCAGGTTTTCTGTTTTCAGGAAGGTCATAAACATCACCAATGGTGAAGGAAGGACCAGCCCATCCACCTGAATATCCATGGCCTGAATAAACTATCAATCCCCTTCCATCTGTGAATGCTTCATCAATTGGTGTTCCAGAGGAATAATAACCCCATAGGGAGTCACACACATATCCCCTTGCCCTTAAAACCCTCATTGCGTATGCATGTGTGCTTTCTGGTATGGCATGCCAGTATGAATCAGTAGATGATATAAAGTAGCATCTGTTTTTATAACCACTGCTTGTTTCATACTGAAAAACCTTATCCATGACATCCACAATCGTTGTGGTATCACCGCTCAATCTTCCGTATATTCTGTTGGGTACAAAAAAACTATCAGAGAGTGAATCACAGGCATAGTAAAGGTCTCCATAACACCCGCTCAAAGTATCAGTGAAGGTGGGGATAACATCCACATCACCAACAAGAACAACGGCATCAGGGTTTCTGCTCATAATTCCCTGCCTTATGATAGAGGTATCTGTTGTATTCACAACAAATGTATCGGTTTTGTATCCCTGGAGAAGTCTGTAAACAATCAGGTCGTTAATCTTTTTCAAATACTCCTCTCTTCCAACAAAGAGCACAGAGTATATGGACTTCCTTTTTACCCCTTTTACACCCTTAATATGAACATCCTTTGGATACCTCAATATGGACTTTGCAGGATTATACCTGTGTGTATGCACTTCCACAAGGAAGAGGGGTTTCCCGTTTCTGTATCCAAGTTTTTTTATGCTATACAGTTCTTCAGGTATAAATTTGTCCGTGGCATAAACAGATTTTTTCAAGTAGAATGGAGGTGGTGGAAGGTCTTTTCTCCTGGGTGGTTGATGTGGATAAATGGGCTCTTTCAGTAATGATTCAGCATACTCCACTTTTATGTCCAGGCCTGCTGTATCCTGTGTATAGAATCTCAGGACAGGGATTTCAGGATACCCGGGGATTGTGATATAATCATTGTAACCAGTTATCCTGACAAAGGCAAAGAACAAAAATATCATGTGTACATCCCCCTTAACTGGCCACATGCTGCATGGACATCCCTTCCCCTGCTCCATCTGATTGTAACGGCTGGTGCTATTGGGTAGAGGTATTCAGCAAACCTGTTAACATCATCTTCATCTGGCGATTCATAGGGGAATCCTTCAACCTGATTGTATGGAATGATGTTTATCTTTGAAGGTATCCGTGATGCAATCGCCCCAAGTGCCTCTGCATCCTCTTCAGAGTCATTGAAATTCTTGAAAAGCACATACTCAAAGGTAACCCTGAGGTGCTTCCTTGAGTAATAATAATCAAGTGCATCCATAATATCATTTATAGTGTATGCCTTTGCCACAGGCATTATTTTTTCACGCTTTTCCTGTATTGCTGCATTTAATGAGATGGCAAGTTTGTACTGGAAGGGCGTTTCTGCAAACCTCTTTATCCCTGGAACAATCCCTGCTGTTGATACAGTTATCTTCCTGGCACCTATACCTATGTGTTTATTTATTATCCTCAATGCCTTTAATACCTCATCAAGGTTTGCAAAGGGTTCACCCATCCCCATTAGCACAACATTGGTTATCCTTTCCCCTGTGATTTTCTGGAATGAAAGAACCTGGTCTGCAATCTCATAAAAGGAAAGATTTCTGATAAGCCCTATCTTGCCTGTTGCACAGAACTTACAACCCATTCCACATCCAACCTGGGTTGAAACGCACACCGTTCTTCTCTTCCCTTCAGGGATAAATACACTCTCTATTGTCTCTCCATCCTCAAGTTTGAAGAGATACTTTATTGAACCATCCCTTGAAGTGGATACATGGGCAGGTTCAAGAGAGGAGATATAGAATTCATTCTTTAATCTTTCCCTCAAGGCCTTTGATATGTCTGTCATCTGCTCAAACCCTTCAGCCCCCTTCACCCAGAGCCACCTGAAAATCTGGTCAGCCCTGAATGACTTTTCATCCATTGAGGTAAAGAGTTCCCTGAGTTCTTTCAGTGTATATCCCTTTATATTCTTCATTTTCTGCCCACTGTGAGATACTTCTTCCATTTTTCTATCTTCTTTTTTCCTATGCCTTTTATCATCTGGAGTTCCTCAAGTTTCCTTATCCTGCCCCTTTTCTTCCTGAACTCAATTATTGCATCTGCTGTCTTTGGGCCAATACCTGGAACCTCCTGAAGAAGTTCACTGGATGCAGTGTTCACATCTATGGGGAATATATTCACCTCCGTTTTTTTCTCTATCTCAACCATGGTCTCCTTCTCTGGAACAAAAGACTTTACAATTCCTCCAAGTATGAGTATCCCGATTATAAAGGATATAACTATTCTTTCATTCCTTGTGAATATGTTACTCCATCCCCATCCCAATGGCAAACCTCCATTCCTTATCCGTGTTTATAAAGATACCCATTGCTGGAATTATCCAGGCCTCTGGCTTTATAAATATGCCCATCTCACCCCTGAGTTCACGTGTGGTGGTTATGTTTTTCCCTGAAACACTGGAATAGGCATAAAAATGAACCCTGCCCAGGACTTTTTCCACAGTCCCCTTAACCCCGGTTATCCGTTCATCGGATATATAGAATAACTGAAGGAATCCCCTTTTAAGGAGAGCCCTGTATTTTTTCTCAATAAGGTCAATCCTGAAGTATGTATTCAAATAGAAAAGGTCGAGGGATGTTGTGGCACTGAAACTGTATTCAGGTGTCTTGAACCACCAATCATACACTGGTGGCAGTAGAAAACCATACCTCACCCGCAAAAACCATTCATCATCAAAAAACATTATTCCTGCAATATCCTTACCCATGGTAAATCTCAATCGTGAGAACTGGAGGACAACCCCTCCATAAAGGGAATTCCTGTAGCCACCTGTTATCCCGAAAAGGTTTCTTCCAGAAGGGTAAAACACTGTGAATGAACCTGTGGGTTTTAAGCCATTATTTAACAGATAACCAGCATTCAGGATAAAGGGAAATTTTGCATATGGATTCACACTCTCAAAAAATCCAGAGGACAAGAGGGAATCCCATTTACCTGATATAAAGAAGCCTGACCTGAGTAATAACAGGTGCATATCAAAGCCTGCCTCAATCCCTTCAACACTTGCCCTTGAATACGGAATGACAAATTTTGGGAAGTTCAAAAATCCAAATCCACCAGGTTCACGGGTTCCAAGAACAATCCACTCTTTCACCATTATGTTGTAAACCTCAGAGGCTGGAACCCTCCACTCTGGTGGCACTGGTCTGGGTATAAAATCATCCTCCTCAATGGAAAGGATTATGAATAAAAATATCATAGTATCTTTCTGATTGAAACAGTGTATGGTGGATGGAGTATTCCCTTTTCCGTTATAATTCCTGAAATCAGGTGGGCAGGTGTTACATCAAAGACAGGGTTCTTCACCTTAATATTCACAGGTGCAATCCTCTTTCCGCCTATATGTGTCACCTCCTCTGATGCCCTTTCCTCAATGGGTATACCATTTCCAGAGGCAATTGCAGGGTCAAAGGTGGTGATTGGGGCAACAACATAAAAGGGAACACCAAAGAAGTTTGAGGCAATAGCAAGGGACAAAGTTCCTATCTTGTTTGCTGTATCACCGTTCCCCACAATCCTGTCAGCACCAACAAAGACTGCATCAACCCCTTCCCTTTCAAGCACAATTGCCCTTGCATTGTCAGCAATCAGTATGGTCTCAATCCCGTTCTTCATGAGTTCCCATGCAGTGAGCCTTGAACCCTGTAAAAATGGCCTTGTCTCAGGAACAAAAACCCTTATCTTTTTCCCCATCTCCTTTGCCATGTAAAAAACTGCAAGGGCAGTACCAATACCCCCTGTTGCAAGTGCACCTGCATTACATATAGTCATGCATGTTGCATTATCAGGGAGTAGTTGAGCACCGTACTCACCCATTTTCTGGCATTTCTCCCTGTCCTCATTGTGGATTGCAATTGCTTCATCAATCAGTGAAGAAATCCCCTTCTGATTGAGTGCCTTCTCCATTCTATCAAGTGCATAAAAAAGGTTGTATGCAGTAGGCCTTGACCTCTTCAGAAGGGATATTGCCTCCCTTACCTCTTTCTCTCCCTTTTTTGAAGCAAGGGCAACCCCATATCCAGCCACCACACCAATTGCAGGCGCACCCCTAATTGCCATATCCTTTATTGCCCTGTATACATCCTCAGGTGTGCGCAACTCAAGATAAACCTCCTCATCAGGCAGTCTTCTCTGGTCAATAATTTTAACACAATCACCCATCCATTCCACTGTCTGGAATTCCATCCTCTCCTCCATTTTTTATAGAATATAACCACTAAAGATAAAAATGTCAAAGGAATTCATTCCACATCGGGGGTTGACTTTGAGAAATTTTTCTCCTATGATTGCCAAAAAAGGAGGATATATGGATAAGGTGATAATCATAGGTGGTGGTATAATTGGAGGAAGTATTCTATATCATTTATATAAAAATGGTTATAGAGGAAAGGCTGTTATCATTGAGGAGATGGATGCACTTGCACAGGGTTCAACATCCCTTTCTGCTGGTGGATTCAGAAATATATGGTCAACAGAGGTGAACATGAAACTCACCACATATTCTATTAAAAGATTTTCAGAGGCAGAGAAGGAATTTGGTGTATCAATTGGTTTTGACCAGAGGGGATACCTTTTCACATTCTATGAGGATAATTTTAATATGATAAAGGATTTCAAACCAAACTGGGACAGGGCAGGGGTCAGGACAGAACTACTTACACCGGAGGAGATTGAAAAGATGGTTCCTGGTCTTCACACATCGCTTGAGCATCTTGACCCTGAAATCGTTGAATTCCTTGAATTAAAACCTATTGCAGGGGGTCTGCTTGGGCTTGACTGTGGACTTGTGAATCCCACACCCCTTGCAGTTGCATACATTGAAAAAACAAAGGAGATGTATCCAGAACTGGTTGAGATTAAACTGAAAACCCATGTTGACAGAATTATCTTTGAGGGTGGGAGGACAAAGGGTGTAATTACAGGTAGTGAAACAATAGAAGGGGACATAGTTATTCTTGCCGCAGGTGCATGGTCTGCAAAGATACTTGAAGATTCAGGTGTTCCAGATGAGCAGAATATTCCTGTTGTTCCTTTGAAAAGAATGCTTTATGTTGTGAACCCACCAGAAATAGAAGGAGTGCTTGATATCCCATTCACAATTATAGATAAGGGTGTCTACTTCAGGCCGGAGGCGATGAACTGGCTTGTTGGAAAGGCAAAGGAAGAACAGGAACCAGGATTTGATACAGAACCTGAAAAAGATTACTATGAGGAGTTCATAAACTACATTATGCAGGCAAGGATTGATGGTGCTGAATACTGCAGGATTCAATCCATGTGGGGTGGACTGTATGCACATAACACAAAGGATAAGAATGGTATTGTATCCTTCCACCCTGATTTTGAAAACCTTTTCCTTGCAACAGGATTCAGTGGGCATGGTGTCATGGAGGCACCTGGAATAGGTCAATCTGTGAGTGAGTTCCTCTTGAAGGGAAAATTTGAAACAATCCCTGAGGTCTCACAACTTGACTATAAGAGGTTCAGGGAGAACAAACTGGTTAAAGAGACTATCGTGATATAGTCTTTATCCTGTCTTCAGGCAGGATATAGGACTGCCAGTTCGGGTCGTATGGCTCATCCTTCACAGAGGAGTAAACAAGTTCATAGTTCCCATTCTCGTCCCTGTCAACAAAAACGAATTCCATGGCTGTCCCGGTCTGGTAATACCAGATGGTATAGGGATGGATACCTGTTTCAAAACTCCTGTTCACAACCTCATCAGGTATCCCATACTTAATCAGAATCCTTCCTCTCTCTGTATATCTTCCCTTTATATTAAACCTTGAAAATTGCTCATCTGCATACTTCACCCTCTGTATAAACTCGTCAAGTGCTTCATTCTCCGGGGTTCCTGGTGTTGGGTCAAGTTTCCTCCAGAACCTTTCAACATATATTATCTTTGCTGAATCAGACAGCATATTGAACCTTTCAAGTTCGTCAGCGGATATAAGATAATTAAGAAACATGGCATATTCAAGTTTCTTCTCTGGTATAACCCTCACAAACTCCCTCTGCAATTTTCCAAGCAACATAAATCCCTTTCTTCTTTTCACTGTATCTCCACCATCCTTTACACTGATTTCAATGCTGTATTCACCAGGAGGAATACCAAGCAGATTCAGGGCACCTGCAATCACCATGCTTCCACCTGGATTCTTGTACTTCTCTTTTTTTACCGCTTTTACAGGAGAATCCTCAGAAAGGATATTTATTTCAACCTCAACACTATCACCTGCTAAGTTATAGGCCTCTGCATAATAGGCGAGCAGAAAACTGTTCCTTGAAAATTCTGCCTCTGGATAGGGGATAATAAAATAACCGTTCTTCACAAATGGATGGGCAAAGTCTGCTTCCTTGATTGTATGGCTCAACTGTATATCACTCAGAGCAAGACCTGACCACCCAGGGGCAACAACCCTTATGGATGCAGAGTCAGCATTTCCTGTCAGGCTGTCCCTGAGGATTAATTTTATTCTGTAATCATAACCCTTTATAAGGAAAATGGGTATCACGTCAACTGCACTTGATTTCCTGTATCTTGCTGCATCGGGCGATTGAATAAACATCTTTTTGGGAAGCAAAGACCTGCTCATCTGTTTCAACTCATTGTTCTGGATATCTATCTCCACTGTGAACTTTGCAGAATAAAGTCCACCCTCTTTTGTAAATTTAAAGAATGAATATGGCTGACTCCAGTAGATTTCACAGTAGGTTGTATCTTCTGAACCCATGAATCTTGCAGCATCCAGAAATAGTGAAAGAAGTAGTAATATCATAAATCCTCCCTTGGAGGGTTGACAAGGGTGTAGTCTCCAAGATTGTATTCATCAACAAAAATTAGTCTGTAACCAAGTGTATAATAGTACCATACTTCATATGCCTTTGAATCAATGTCGAATGGGTGTCTCTCAATGGAATCAGGGGGCCCAAGTTTTATATACACCCTTCCCCTGTCAGTTCTCCACCCGGGTGAGAATGGAGAGCGGAAGTGTTGATTGGCAAAATCAACCCTTCTGTAATACTCTTCAAGGAATTCATTCTTTTCTGTCCCGGGTGTTGGGTCCTTCTCATTCCAGAACCTCTCCCAGAGTTTTTTTCTCTCATCAGGGTCTGCCTTTATAAGGCTGTCAATGAAACTCTTTTTTGCTATGTATGCCATCTCCCTTGCCCTTTCAATAAATCTTCTGGACTCAAAGAAAGGTTTCTGCACCTTGAAATCTATAGATTTCTTGCTTTTCTTTCCCGAAGGATAACCTTTTATCATAAGGTCTGCAAAGTATTCACCCTCACTGAATCTGGAGGCAGGTATATCTATGTTATAGGTGAAAAACCTGCTCTTACCTATAAATTCCTCTTCTTTTATGAATTCAGAACCAGATGGATTCTTTACAGTGAAGAGTAATACCACTGAATCACCCCGTGGATTGAAAATATTCAAACTCAGGCTTATTGTATCATCTATTGAGAAAATCTTGCTCACAGACCTGTTCCAGTTTATCTGCCCGAGTGTAAGATTTTTAACATCCTTAACATCAAACTTCTTCTCCTTTGACCAGTGCCTCAATGAATTCAAATCCCAGAGTTCAAAAATCGCCCTGAATTTTCCCTTCTCCTTGAAGGCAAACTGAATCTCTCCAGTGTCTGTTTTTTCTGCTGAAATCGTGGTCTCATATCTATCAACAGAGAATTTCCTTACCTTTGAAACACCACCCACCTGCCTTTTACCATTGAACACAACAAGGGAAACCCTGTATTTGGAGATATAAGCACTGTCCATGGAGATAAAGGTAAGTTCATTGTAATTAACAGTGTACACCACCCTTACAACAGGGTTAAGGCTGTCATCCCTGAGGATTTGAAAGTTAACATCAAGGGTCAGTAAAAGTAAAAGCATCATCCTAATTTACATAACACAGCAGTATAAGTCAAGTGCGCCTTTTATCATCCTCAGGGAACACCTCACTTCACTTCTATTTTGGATGCATCTATGTCACCACTGTTGTAAATTTCAACTGGTGTTACAGGATCCGTTACATCACATATCCGGAGCTCCCCGACATAGGTGTAGTAAACCTTCCCCTCCTTATACACCAGCCACCTCCCCATTCCTTTATTAAAAGCCACCTTACCTTTTTCCCCCACTGTGTCTATTTTAACAGGATTCCAGGGCTCACTGATGCTAATTACATCTATCTGATCAGTAAGTACATATATTAGCGTATCAACAATTATCATATCTCCAGCCTCTTCTGGTACAAATCCCCTCTTCACGGGTTTTAATGGGTCACTCACATCTATGCTCCTTAAATTATTTGCTGAATCAGGGGCACAGAAAACATAGCTCCCTGTACCAACAGTCCAATACCCATCTGTATCTATGCCGCCAACCCTCACAAGTTCGTATTCCTTGGTAGAAAGTGAACTTATCCGACTCAGGTCTTTTATCCCTCCCACCTTCAAAAACCTGTAAACCCTGCCTCCCGCATTAAGAAAATATACCCCTGAACTTAAATCTCCTGTGTAAACACGATACCTGTCGCCAGTAAAACTGTATTCCACTTTCATATCCCTCCCAACAACATCATACACTCTTATCCCTCCCCTGTATCCCTTCACAACAACATATTCACCTGTTATATACACATCCAATGAATCATCCTTTTCCACCCCTATGGGTGGAAAGGTGTATATCAATAAACTGTCACCTGTCCCAACATATACATACTCACCATTCACATATACATCCATGGGATTACCTGGTGGCTCAACCGCATCAAGTAACTGGAGATTTGATGGGTCTGATATGTTGTAAACAAATAAACTCCCCTGATATACCGTGTCAGGATCCCATATACGAGTATCACTTGACACAACATAAAGCAAATCCCCCTGTAGATATATGTTCCTTACATCACCACCTGTATATATCTCACTCACAAAAACTGGATTTATACTATCACTGGCATCAAAGATGGTAACCCCACCTGACCATAAACTAATTGTTGATGGATCCCGTGTTAAGGCAATGTATAAATAATCTTTGTAAAACCATATGTCTTGTACAAACCTTGGGTATGCACCGTTTGTTGCATCAAAAGAGGCTATCTCATATACACTATCAGGGTCTGTAACATCATAGATGTAAACATCACCATAATGTCCAATATACGCTATTGTCCCATAAAGGGATATAGAGAAAAACAAAAGTACATACCTCACTATTACCTCCAGATTTTTAAAAACACAATCTTTAATTTTCAACCATAACGAATCCTTCCCATGGTTGACTGCTTAATATTATTTTATCCATAATTGCACAAATTTCAACAATACTTCCACCAATCTCTGTCTGGAATGCCTCTACAGATAGGTGGGTTAAGATGAAGCAGTTTATAGGAAGCTAAAAAATTCTTCCGTTCTATATAAGAAATTTTTCTGCTTCCTGGAATGTGAACGGCTGGACTGTATACTCCTTCCCGTCAAAAACAACCTTTGTCTCTCCATATGGCTTGCAGTATCTTGCAATAATCCTTGCCGCACGAATTATGTCCTCCTCACCACCCCATTTTCTCAAAACCCCAATTGGTCCCTTTTTATCAGGTGCAGATATAAGATTTTTTCCAAAGTTTTTGAGTTGTTCATTCTCAAACTGATTCCTTGCTATAACAAGGTGCATCTCCCCAAATCTGAAGTGCCTGCCTATCCTGAACAGAAGTATCTCCTCTGGCTCTATCTCATGAATAAAAGGTTTTATCCTTCTTGCAAACTGGACATCTGTAAGGATACATCCACCTGCTGGTGTATCATAGACCTTGATACCAAAATCTTCAGCGAGTTTCAGTTGTGTCTTCCTGCTCCTTCCCCTTATCCCGAGGAGTTTGTCCCTGTCAATCCACCCCTCCCTTTCAGGCAGTGTGGGAGGAAGGAGTTTTGCAGAGAGGGGCCTCAGTGTTATATCCCCAAGCCCAGTAAGTTTATCCACCTTTTTCAGCCCCTCAATTGATTGGGAGAATGGCCTTTCACCGAGTACCTCCCCTGTTATAAGAAACCTCCCTCCAACCTCCTCCATATATTTCCCTGCCTTTTTTATCATCAGTGCATGACAGTCTATGCAGGGATTGATGTTTTTTCCGTATCCGTAAACAGGATTTTTTACAACATTCAGATGTTCATCAGAAAAATCTATCACGTGTATATCAAGGCCATAAAGACTTCCGTATCTTTCTGCCTTTTCAGAAGAAAAGAAATAACCTTTGAATGTTACAGGAACAACCTCTATTCCCTGATTTTGAATCAATTTTATTGCAAGAAGGCTGTCAAGCCCCCCTGAAAAAAGAGCAACAGCCTTCATTCTCTCAAAAGGGTCACCACAATCCTTCTGTTCTTTGCCCTGCCCTCTGATGTGGAGTTATCAGCAATGGGATGATACTCTCCATAGGCAATTGCGGCAACCCTCTTCGGGTCAATCCCAACCTCCTCTATCAAAAATCTCACAACCTTCACAGCCCTTGCAGCAGAAAGTTCCCAGTTTGTCGGGTATTTCTTCTTTAATGTGCCTGAAATCCTTGAGTTGTCTGTGTGACCCTCAATGAGAATCCTTCTATTTTTAAGCCTCTTAAGTATATTCCCAAGTTGCCTCAACAACTCCTTCCCTTCCTTACTTATCTCCACACTTCCCGGAGGAAAGAGTTTCTTTCCTGGAAGGATTATCTTTAACTGTTCATCTGTTCCAGTTATATCAATCCCTTCAAGTAGTTCCTTGAATTCTTCCTTTATTGGTATGGCTGTTGTGTCCTTCTTCTCTGTTTGTTTCACCATCTCCTTCAATCTTCCCAATTCTTCTGCAAGTAGAAGATTCTCCTGTTTAAAGTCAGAGATCTTCTTATCCAGTGGCATGTATTTTTCAAAGTAAAAATAGGCAAACAGAATAACCCCTATAACGAGAATGATGGACAAAAGCACATTTATAACCTTCATATCTACCCCCTAAAATTCAATTCTATCCCTTCTCTCAAACAATCTTTCCTTTTTCTTCCCTGCGTGTATATCGCATTTCTCATCAGGTTCGTTCCCTTTTATAAAGACCTCTTCCCTTACCCTCGGGCAATATGGGGTGGCAAGAAGCCCTGAATCTTCACATATCACCCTTCTCACAATACTATCAGGAACAGGGAATTCAACATCTGTGGTATCCGCAACTGAATCATAAACTGCCTTCATGAATGAAACCCATAAAGGAAGAGCTGCACCCGCTCCAGTTGCATTGGTTGCAATCTTCCTGGGAACATCATATCCAACCCATACACCCGCAACATACTCTCTTGTAAATCCTATAAACCAGGCATCCTGAAAGTTGTTTGTTGTCCCTGTTTTCCCTGCCGCAGGCAACATAAACCCCATCCTTCTTGCTCCAAATGCGGTTCCATGATTGAATACATCCATCAGCATGTTTATCATTATGTACGCTGTTTGTTTTGACAGCACCCTTTCCTTTGGTGGGTCATATTCATAAACAACATTTCCAAACCTATCAATAATCTTTTTCACAATCACAGGCTCTATCCTGGTTCCATAGTTTGCCAGTGTTCCAAAGGCATCTGTCATCTCAAGCACAGTAACACCTGAAGGACCGAGTGGTATTGAGATTACAGGGTCAAGTTTGCTCTTAACCCCCATCCTGTGTGCATAGTCTATCACCGTGAATGGACCTATTTCATACACAAGTCTTATGGCAGCACTGTTCCTTGATAGATAGAGTGCCCTCCTCAATGTGATTTTACCCATAAAGGTGCTGTCAAAATTTGCAGGAGCATAAACCTTCTCATTCACTTGGGTGATGATGGGAAGGTCAAGGACGAAGTCTGATGGATTGTAACCATTGTCAATTGCAGCAGTATATAAAAATGCCTTGAATGATGAACCAGCCTGCCTCTTTGCCATTGTTGCCCTGTTGAACCTGCTGTGTCTTATATTCCTTCCACCTATCATTGCAAGGACATCCCCTGTATGTGGGTCCATCACAACCATTGCACACTGAAGATAAGGGGTATTGTCCATCGGTGGCATTGACTCGGGAAACTCACCCATTGGTTTCAACCTGTATTTCTTCTCAATTCTCTCCATGGTAACTTCAGTCACAGAATCAGCAATCTCCTGAAGTTTCTTGTCCATGCCAAGATACACCGTGTATCCACCTGTTGTAACATATGCCTTCCCAAGGATACCTGAAAGTATCTTTTTCACCTCTTCAATATAGTACGGACCAACTGTCTTCCTCTCCTCTTTCTGTACAAATTTAAGGGTGTCATCCAGTGCCTCTCTGTACTGTGTTGAGTCAATGTAACCATCTTCCAGCATCTCTTTTAATACAATACGGATTCTCTTATCACATCTGTCTGGATGTGTATATGGTGAGTAATATCCAGGTGACCTGATTATCCCTGCAAGGAAGGCGGCCTCTTTAAGGTCCACCTGACTTACAGGTTTGCCAAGATAGAACTCTGCTGCTGCCTCCACTCCATAGTTTCCGTATCCATAATAAACCTGATTCAGGTACATCTCAAGGATATCCTTCTTTGTATAGTATCTCTCCAGTTCAAGGGCAAGATACATCTCGGATATCTTTCTTATCCAGGATTTTTCAAGGGAAAGAAGTATGTTCCTTGCAAGTTGCTGGGTGATTGTGCTGGCACCCTGAACCTTTTTTCTCTTGATTATATCAACGATGATTGCCTTTACAATCCTTTTGTAATTCAATCCGTGATGCCTGTAAAAAGCCTTATCCTCAATGGATATAACTGCCTTCTGGAGGTTTTCAGGGATTGAATCAAGGAGAACCGGTATCCTCCTGACAAGATACACATCCCGCACATGCTCACCATTCCTGTCATAGAGCCTGGTTGCAAGCACAGGATAGTAATTTTTCAATATGTCTATCTGGGGTAATGAACGGATTATCCATAGATTAAAACCAATGAATGAACCAGAACCAAAGGCAAGTATGATGTATAAAACAGGTATCCACCTTATTTTTTTTCTTTTCTTACGGTTATTTATAGGCCTGGAGTCCATCTCCATTCTATCTGCCAAAATACTTTTCAAATTCAGCAACAGATGGAGTTGTGCTTATCTCCCAGTATTCCCGATTTTTTATCTCTATCCACCTGTCTATCAGTTCCTCTGTAAATATTCCATCAGAGAGAAGGAAGCCTCTGTCCCTGTTCAGGGACTCAAGTGCCTCTTTCAGGCTTGATGGAAGTTCAGGGATTGAGGCTATAGCATCTATATTCCCCTTAACAGGCTCACCAGGGTCAATCCTGTTTACAATCCCATCAATCCCTGCTGCTATGATTGCGGATACAGCAAGATAAGGATTCATCAGTGCATCTGGTGGCCTGTACTCAATATCAACATTTTTCCCCTTCTGATATCCAGGTATCCTTATCGCAGCACTCCTGTTTGCCTCTGAGTATGTAATCTTTTTGGGTGCCTCAAATCCAGTGAAGAGTCTCTTGAATGAATTTGTTCCCGGATTTGTGAACGCAGTAAGTGCACCTGCATGTTTCAAAATTCCGCCAATAAACCATCTGGCAGTCTGTGAAATAATCTCGTTCTTTTTAGATGTATAAAAAACAGAGCCTCCATTCTTTACAAGCATCATGTGAAGATGCAGTCCACTTCCTGCCTCATTGGGAATGGGTTTGGGCATGAATGTGGTTCTCAGGTCAAACTCCACAGCAGATCTGTTAATAACAAGTTTTGAAAGCAATATATTATCCGCTGCCTCAATGGCTGGTGAGTAATCAAGTTCTATCTCATGCTGGGAGAATTTACCTCCCTCATGATGGGCATACTTGACACTTATGCCTATCTCCTTCAGGATTGTAGCGACAAATAATCTGAACTCATGGTAGGGGTCAAATGGAACATCTCCATGATAACTCTTCTCTGGTGCAAGGAAATCCTCGTGTGTTTCTATCTCATAATAAGATATGAATTTGTCATGCTGATAATACACATTCCTGAATATATAGAACTCCAGTTCAGGAAGGACAAGGAGTTCATCCCCTATTCCCTTTTCTCTTAAAACAGATACCGCCTTTTTAAGCACATACCTTGGATAATGTGGGAATGACTTATCCTCCCCTGCAAGATAAACATCACCAAACATTACAACAACAGGAACATCAGAAAATGGGTCTATAAAGAACCGTGAAGTGTCAGGAATGACTCTCATATCACTGTATTCAACACTTGCAAATCCAGGAACACTTGACCCGTCAATCCCGAACCCCTTCTTTGCAAAGGAGTCAAACCTCTCCACAGGAAAGGTTACATGCCTCAAAAATCCGTGAAGGTCAACATACTTCACATCTATGAATTCTGCCTCTGTCTCTTTTATAAATTGCTTGATGTTCATGCCACCAATATAATTTAATTCATCTAAATTGTCAACAATAATATTTCCCTTTCCTGATACTGTTGACAATCTTCCATGCAAACTTAAAATTCATTTATGCTGATTCTGATACTGTCCTTCTGTGCCTCAGATAAGGTAATCAAGGCATCCGAAAGGGTGAATGTTGTCCAATTGATAGACTCCCTTGAAAATGGCTTCACATTCAGGTGGCATATGAAGAACAGGTTTATGAGGATGGATGCTGAAGGCGTTTACAGGGGCAGGGGTAAGGTGAATATTAAAGGGAGTATAAAATCTCCTGAAGGTACAATGGGTGTTTCAGGTTATAACCCTTATGAACAGATCAAGATCGTCTGCGGTGAGAAGAGGTTTGTCTTCAAGGAGAAAAGGAGAAACACCCTCATTTACGAATTCCCCGCAGTACTTTTCTTCCTTGACCCTGTTAAGGGGATGGGGAAAGGGCTTGTGTATATTAAGAACGGCAGGATCTTCAAAATCACTGCAGAAAATGAGAATGCAAAGTGGAGTATGGACATTGGAAAATATAGGAGACCTGTATCAAGGATTCGGGTTGATTGTGATGGATGTGATATGGAGAGAATAAAACAGAGGCTTGTACTGTGGGGTGAAAAAGGCGTTAAATTAAAAGAAAACATATTTGAATTCATTGAAGAAATTCCATTGAACAGTAAACTGTTCAAAAAAGGAACTGTGAAGTGGTATGTACTTGAAAGCAATAAGCAAGGTGAATTGAAAGACCCGCTTGATACATTATATACCTATTCCATTGATTCACTCTATAATCCAGAGATTACCCGGATAAATTATGGAACAGACCCAAGGGGAAGACCATCCCTCATAATAGGAATAAAGAATCCCGGGAATGGGGTAATAGGGCTTTTTGTTGACGATTCCCTTGTTTCAACATGCTACAGGAACAACCCTATGATTATTCCATTCAGGGATAGCACAGATGCAAAACTGGTTTATATTTACCTTAAAACAGGCCAGATTGGTTCTGGCAGTATTGAAATAAGGAGGTTGAAATGATAGATAAGGAACTCTTGAAAATTCTTGCGTGTCCCAAATGCAAGGGTGACCTTAAGTATGATGAGAAAAATGACAGACTTATCTGCGAAAAGTGCAAACTCGCATATCCTATTAAGGATGGCATCCCTGTTATGCTGATTGAAGAGGCAGAAAAAATATGATATTATTTCTCCTTGGCACTATAACCGTTATTTCGGACACACCTGATTCACTTATTCTTCTCTACAATGCTGAATACACGGTTGATACAACCAATGGAATTCCACATATAAAACTCACTGATGGGGAGTGCGACCTTCCTCCCGGATATCCTGAACTACCCTATGCTGTGTATTTTGTAAGACTCCCTGAAGGAGGAGGAAATGTTGAATACAAGGTGCTTGAGAAGACCAGTGAAAACATAACACCACCTGTTGTTAAAGACGTTTATAGAGATGGTGGATATAGAACAGTGGACTATAAACCATCTCCAGTAAAGATGGAGGTTTATGGAAAGAGAGCAAAGAAGGGAAGACTTATTATAAATCCTTTTGTGAAAACTGGAAATAATGTTGAGGTGAGGAAGAAGATATTGATAAAAATAAACATGAAAGGAAACTGGTTCAGGGAACGATACAAAACACCGGTGAAATTCATCAACAAAATTAGAGGAAGAATTGTATCCCTGCATCCAAAGGCGATGCCAGAAAAAGGAGGAATGTGGATAAGGCTTAAATTCACAGATGAAGGGGTTTACAGGATAGACAGGTCTGTTATTGAAGAGGCAGGAATAAACCCTGAACTGGTTGACCCCGAAAAGATTGAGGTAAGGTCTGGATATAGAAGGGTTTTCAGATTCAACCTTGCATTCTATGATTCCCTGAAGGAACTCCCTGAAAAAATTCCAGCAATCTATCATGTTGAAAACCATAATGGTAGATTTGATGATGGAGAGTATATCCTCTTTTATGGTGTATCCCTTGAGGGATTCGAGAAAAACATATTTAAAAGATTCCCTGATTACAACCCAAGACCCTGGACAGACACATTGATGAGGTTTTACTACAATCCTTTCACAGATACAAATGTTTATTGGCTTAGGCTTGACGGTGAACCCCTTAAAATGAATAAACTCGTCTCTGGTGATGGAGAGCCAGTTACATCCTTCCAGGATACAATGCATTTTGAGAAGGACTCATTAAATTTTTCCCGCTCAGGGCTCGCATGGACATGGGGATGCATTGTCCTTCCATCAGACGAAAACACCATTCAAAAGAAATTTCATATTACCGGGCTTGATGGCACCCGTTTTACTCTCAGGACAGGATTCTATACAATTATCAGTGGGCAAACCCACCATGTTACTTTAAGGGTGAACGATGTTGATACAACAATAACCTGCATGTCACCTCTGGGATTTTATGCAGAAAGACTGATTCTTGAAACAGACTTTGAATCTGGTCTTAATCAGGGCGAGAACACATTGACTTTCAGTGTTGATGCAGATAAGGATGAAGTATATTTTGATTTCTTTGAAATTATTTACACCAGGGCAATCTCTGATATCCACAATGGAAGGGTCTGGTTTCCCGATTCAGGCGATAGGGTGATAAAAACAGATAAAAGAAACCTGGCACTGGGTATTGATGACCCCTACAATCCTGAGGAGTTAACTTACAGTGAATCATCAGGTGGCTATTATTATAATGGCAAAGGAATATTCCTGTGTGATAGTCTTTTAAAGCCCCTTGAAGTAAAAATAGCAAACCCTGTTTCTCTCTGGAATGGTGGTGCGGATTGGCTGTGCATTGCAGGTGATATGTTCACAACCCATGCAAACAAACTTGCCGAATGGCGTTCCAAACACCTTAAAGGATTCTCCAATCCAGAGGTTAAGGTGGTGAGTATCTCTGAAGTATATGATAACTTTTCATACGGTGTTGCAGACCCTGGTGCAATAAAGAGATTCCTTCTCTATGCGAGCCAGAACTGGTCTCCTCCACCTTCTTATGTACTTCTACTGGGGAAGGGGACATATGACTATAAAAACTATACCGGTCTTGAAAGGTCAGAAAATATCATCCCAATACATACAAATGGTGCAGATGTTGGGATATTTACACTTCTGAGCAGAAATCCAACGGACGATGTCTGGTATGTTGATTTTGACGGTGATACGAGACCCGAAATCCCCATAGGCAGAGTTACCGCCACAACACAGGAGGAAGCAGAGGAATGGGTTGAAAAACTTATTGAATATGAAAAATCTCCTGGCCTATGGAGGCAAAAAGCCCTGATACTTGCTGATGATGAATATACAAGTAGTTCAAACAATGAACTCCTGCATACAAGGGATGCTGAAAATACAAGTAGATATTTACCAGATTGGTTGAAACCCGAGAAGGTTTATATGGTTCTTTATCCATTTGAAGGAAACCAGAAACCTACTGCAAATAGGGATTTTATGAGTAGGCTCTCATCAGGTGCAATTATTGGATTTTTCTATGGACATGGAAATATTTACCAATTAACACACGAAAAGGTATTAACCCTTGATGATATCTCCTCATTTTCAAACTGGAGGAAATGTCCCTTCTTCTACTTTGCCACCTGCAATTCAGGGTATTTTGAAAGACCAGGGGAGAGGTCACTTGGTGATTATTTCACCCTTTATCCTGATGGAGGTTCAATTGTATCCATTGCTGCCACAAGGGCTACTTATCCTGGTGCAAACTATGCACTTGGAAGGACAATTATACAGAATATAGCCACTTCTCCAACTGCTGGTGATGCCTATGTGGCTGGAATAACAAGGTATGGTGATACCACCTATACCTTCTTTGGCGACCCTGCCACTATCCTGTTCAAAGAATTTTTTGATACCACAATTAATGCTCCAGATACATTGCTTGGAAACAGGATATATTCCATGATTCTTTCTGTAAAACTGGATAGGGCCTATTTAATTGTAACTGAGAAGGACATTGACACAACATACGAATCACCTGCTGGCGGAAGTATAAACTTCACCCTATCCGGGAATGAACTTTTCAGGGGTGTATTCAAAAACACCGATACTATAAAATTTACTGTTCCCTTTGATGTGAAGTCCGGGTGGGGTAAGGTGAGATTATACGGGATACTGGGTGACAGGGAAATGAGAAAGACCATCCCGGTATATATGAGAAGTGCTGAACCAGTTGAATCAAATCCACCTGTGATTACAGTTAACTTTGAGGGTGATGAATTGAAGGAATTAAGCCCAATACCCAAAGAGGGGACCTTCACCATTAAAATTCAGGATGAAAGCGGCATTGATATAAGAAAACCCCAGAATGTATCGGTATTCCTCAATGGTTATTCACATCCACTTTATATAGGTGACAGGGTTGAATTTTATACAGGCTCATATAAAAACGGTTTCATCACCTTTGATTATTCATTTGAATCTGAAAACGGGGATACTGTATTCATTGATATATACGCCCTTGATAATGCGGGTAATGTGGGAAGGAAATTCCTTAAACTTGTTGTCGCTCCCGAAAACACGGTCTGGGGAATATACAACTACCCCAACCCCATGTCAGAAAAAACTACCTTTATATTTCATCTATTGAAATCAATGGATGTTGAACTTATAATATTCAGTGTAACAGGGAAACCTGTTTGGAAGAAATCCATAAATGGTGTTGCTGGAAGAAACTACATTCATTGGAATGGGACAGATATGTATGGCAGGAAACTGGGGAATGGTGTTTACTACTATGTTCTGAAAACAGGTAGTGTGAAAAAAATTAAAAAACTGGTTATAGTTAGATGAAAATCATTGGTGTAATAGGTGGCTCTCTGGTTTCAGAAAAGATTTATGAAACTGCAAGGAAGGTGGGAAATCTCATTGCTGAAAGGGGTTACCCTGTTTTATCTGGGGGGCTTGGTGGAGTGATGGAAGCAGTATCAAAGGGTGCAAAGGAAAAAAACGGGCTTGTGATAGGTGTCCTTCCAGGGAATTCAAAATCAGAAGCAAATCCTTACATTGACATTCCCATTGTTACAGGAATGGGTGAAATAAGGAATGTTATCATTGTGAAGACCTCTGATGTTCTTATTGCCGTTGATGGTTCTTATGGAACCATGACCGAGATTGCATTTGCACTAAAATTCGGGAAAAAGGTGATTGGCATTGAATGTGACCTTCCATTTGAAAAGGTTGAAAGGGCCATATCACCTGAAGAGGCAGTTGAAAAGGCCATAAAATATCTGGAAAATGAAGATTAAGTTAACAGGCTTCATCACAGGTGTCCTTGGATTCGTCATAATTTTCTTAATAAAACCAACCAGTGGAATGGTTGTTGAGGCATCCAATGTTGTTTTGAAACACTCCCAGAAACAGGTGGTTGAGGCTGCAGGGGCTAAAAGGGTAACACTGGAAAACCTTGAAGAATTCTTACAAACTGCAGGGCAAATTCATGTGAAGATACCAAAGGACTTTTCAAAATCTGGCACAAGGGGAATTGCCATCAGTAATAAAGGAACCACATTGCTTGATGCAGTTTATCTTCAGGCAAAGGGATTAAAAAGAACCCTTGCCATTGCAGTGCTGATGGGCATATTCTGGATAACAGAGGCACTTCCAATACCAATAACTGCACTTATCCCTGTTGTCTTCTTCCCCCTTTTCAGGATTGCAAGCCCCACTTCCTCTTCAATGCCAGGATATTTCAACGCCTTCACCCCATACATGCACTATCTCATAGTTCTGTTTATTGCAGGCTTCACCATTGCTGAGGCAATGAAAAAGTGGGGACTTCACGAAAGGATAGCATTGAACTTCATAAGTAAAGTTGGGTTTTCCAGAAGAAAACTCATATTTGCCTTTATGGTTACCACTGCCTTTATCTCCATGTTTATCTCAAACACTGCAACAACTGCCATGATGATGCCCATTGCACTTGCAATCCTCTTATCAATGAATGAGATTGAGACAAACTTTGGTAAGGCAATGATGCTCTCAATAGCATATGGAGCATCCATAGGTGGTATAGGCACACTGATTGGCACTCCACCCAATGTTGTGCTTGCAGGATTTGCAGATACATTGCTTGGAGTAAAGATAACATTTGCAGGATGGTTAAAAATAGGCCTCCCTGTGGTTGTAATCCTTCTACCATCAGCATTCTTCATAATATTGAAGGTGTTTCCGTACAAAGGAAGAGATACAGGTGAATCAAAAAATATCATAAGGGAGAAACTCGGCACACTGGGAAGAATGAAGAAAGGAGAGATAAATACCCTTGTTATTTTCATGATAACTGCACTCCTCTGGATATTCTCAAAGCAGATAAAGTCCCATCTCCACATTCCATGGATGAACGATGCTGTGGTAGGGATGATTGGTGTATTTCTATTTTATGTAGTTCCTGTAAACATAAAAAAGTGGGAATTCACACTTGACTGGAAGACCAATGAGAAAATACCGTGGGGAACATTGATTTTGTTCGGTGGCGGTATTGCACTTGGAAAGGCATTGAACAACACTGGGGCTGCATCATTCATAGCCAACCATCTAATTTTGGCAGGGAAGGCACCATTCATTCTTCTCCTGTTCTTTGTTGTTCTTCTGGTGGACTTTCTTACAGAGATAACCTCCAACACTGCAACCACCAACATGCTTATGCCCATACTCTTTGCACTGGGAATGGCCATCGGGAGAAACCCTCTAACACTGATGATTGGTGGTGCAGTTGCTGCATCAATGGCATTCATGCTACCCGTTGCAACACCACCAAATGCAATAGTTTATGGCACAGGAGCAATCAAAATCAGGGATATGGTAAAGGTTGGAATCATACTGGACATTGTTGCAGCAACACTCTGGACACTTCTCCTCTACCTTTTTCATGCATTAAAAATCCTACCCTAACCCCCTTTGGGGACGGAGGTTGACTTTTTGACATTTTCCTTATCCATCTAATTTTCAGTTAGATAAAGGATAGATTTATAGATTTATCCCCCGTCCCTGGAGAGGAGGGATTTGAGTTTTTCACCTGCTTTTCTTATATTTATCATGTCGTTTCCATCTAAAAATGTGAATTCTCCCTCCCTGTATATAATCCTTCCATTGGAAATTGTGATGTATGAGGATTCGGGTATGAGTCCAAAAATCAGGTGATAGGCGATTGATTCTGGTGTTTCAGGGATTGAAGCAGGAATATAGTCAAACACAACAATATCTGCAAGGTTTCCTTCTTTAATTTCACCTGTATCAGGGAAGAATTTCTTCAGTATCTGTGCAGACCTTTTGAAGAATATATTGTAAAGTTCTGATGGGTCTTCGTCCTTCCCCTTTCCAGATAGATAAAGTGCCTTAAGAGACAATACAACACTTGAACCAAAACCATCTGTGCCAAGAACAAAATCCTTTATTCTATCCCTGTTTATCAGTCCAACTCTGTTGTTCAGATTTGAATGCGGGTTTGAGACAACAATGGGTTTCACATCCTCAAGAATCCTGAAGTCCCCTTCAGAAAGATGTATGCAATGTGCAAGGATGCTTCTTTCATCAAGGAGACCATGGGAGTGCAATCTGTGCAGTATGCCCCTGTAACCTTTTTCAAGTGCATATTCAAGATCTATTCTGTCCTCACCACAATGTATATGTATGGGCATTTTCTCTGGTCTTTCCTTTGAAATTCTATCAAGTGTTTTTTCGGACAATGTAAAGTTTGCATGAAGCCCAAACACACCCTTTATATATCTGTCATCCCGATGTTTCTCAAAGAATTCAATGTTTTCTGCTATATGCTCCTCAACATTCCCCCTGTCTGATGTCTCAAAGCAGAGCACCCCTTTTATTCCTGCCTTTTTCAAAACCTCCTCAATAATGGATAGTGAACCCTTTACATATCCCATTGAGGCGTGATGGTCAAATATTGTTGTTACCCCTGATTTTACACCCTGTAAAATACCATTCAGTGCAGAGTAATAGATTGTCTCTTCATCAAGCACCCTGTCCAGTCTCCACCAGAGATTTTCAAGTATCTCCCTGAAGTTCCTCATCGGTGATTCTGTCCCAATACCCGGGGCAAGTGAGGAGTAAAGGTGGTGGTGGAAATTCACAATCCCTGGAAGTATCAGTCTCCCTCCAGCATCAACGGTTTCCTCAAACTCCTTCTTTATTCCACTGGAGGATGCCACCCTTACAATCCTCTCACCCTCAATCCCTATCCCACCATCAGGAATGACCTTATCCCCTGCAAGTATTACACCACCTGTTATTCCCCATCTTTTCATTTATTTCACCTTCATTGCCAGTTTAAGTGCCTGGTCAACATTCTCAACATAGTGAAATTTCATGCCCTTCCTCTGTCTGGCAGAAATCATCTTTACATCCTTCCTGTTCTCCTCGGGAAGAATAACATGGTTTATACCCGCCATCTTTGCTGCAAGAACCTTCTCCTTTATTCCGCCCACTGGCAATACCTCACCCCTGAGTGTGATCTCTCCTGTCATTGCAATGTCTGTCCTCACGGGCTTCTCTGAAAGCACCGAGACCACTGCTACACACATAGTTATCCCTGCAGACGGTCCATCCTTCGGGATGGCACCTTCAGGAATGTGGATGTGTATATCATATTTATCAAAGAAGTCCGGGTCTATGCCAAATTTCTTTGCATTTGACCTGATGTAGGAAAGGCCTGCCTGAGCAGATTCCTGCATCACATCACCCAGTTGACCTGTTAGGATAAGATTCCTCTTCCCCTTCATCTTTGTTGCCTCAACAAAGAGGATATCTCCACCAAATGGTGTCCAGGCAAGTCCTGTTGCCACACCAATCCTGGGCTTTTCAAGTCTCTTCTCCTTTGGATACCTGATTGGTCCAAGATATTTCTCTATATCATCCACATCAACACTGAATGGGCCTTTATCACCCATTGTTATCCTTTTTGCAACCTTCCTTGCAATCTTCCCGATCTCCCTTTCAAGGTTTCTGACACCCGCCTCCCTCGTGTACCTTGTGATTATATGGACTATTGCATCATCAGTGATTTCAAGGTCTTTCCTGGAAAGTCCATTCTCCTTTATCTGCCTTGGCAACAGGTATTTTCTGGCAATTTTCAATTTATCATCCACTGTGTATCCAGGTATGCTGATAACCTCCATCCTGTCAAGGAGTGCAGGTGGTATGGTGTGGGTAACATTCGCAGTGGTGATGAACATCACACGGGAAAGGTCAAAGGGTACATCAAGGTAGTGGTCCATGAAGGTGTTGTTCTGCTCAGGGTCAAGCACCTCAAGGAGTGCACTTGCAGGGTCTCCTCTGAAATCCATACCAATCTTGTCAACCTCATCAAGCATGAACACAGGGTTCTTTGAGCCTGCCCTTCTTATGCTCTGGATTATCCTCCCTGGTAACGCACCCACATATGTCCTTCTGTGTCCCCTTATCTCTGCCTCATCCTTCACACCACCAAGGGACATCCTTATAAACTTTCTTCCCAGTGCCCTTGCAATAGACCTTCCAAGGGATGTCTTCCCAACACCAGGAGGTCCAACAAAACAGAGTATTGGACCTTTTGAATCCTTTTTCAATTTTCTCACTGCAAGGAATTCAAGTATCCTTTCCTTCACATCCTGCAGGTCATAGTGGTCTGCATCAAGTATCCTCTTTGCCCTCTTTATATCAAGGTTATCCTCGGTTTCTTTACTCCAGGGCAATTCAATGAGCCAGTCAAGGTATGTTCTTATAACCGTGTATTCTGCTGCCTGGGGAGGCATCATCTTCATCCTGTCAAGTTCCTTCAGGGCAACCTTCTTAACCTCATCTGGCATACCTGCCTTTTCAATCCTTTCAGAGAGTTCCTTAAACTCTGCCTCCCTCTCATCCTCCTCACCAAGTTCCTTTTTTATTGCCTTCAATTGCTCCCTGAGGAGATACTCCCTCTGTGCCTTTTCCATCTCGTTCTTTATCTTGTTCCTCAGTTCTTCACCAAGTTTCAGAACATCCAGTTCCTTTGTAAGGATGGCAAGTATCTTTTTCAGTCTCTCCTTCACATCAAGGGTCTCAAGTATCTCCTGCCTCTGTTCTGTTTCCATTTTTGTGTTGGTTGCAATGAAGTCTGCCAGTCGCGCAGGGTCTTCTATGTTCATCACAACCGCTGAAAGTTCCTCTGGAAGATACGGGGAGAGATTTACAAGTTCCTGATACACCCTCACAATGTCCTTTGCAAGTGCCTCAAGTTCCATATCCTTCTTCACAATCTCCTTCAGTATCTCAATCTCTGCAACATAGTACGGGTCATTGGAAACAAACTCCTTTATCCTGAACCTCTCAAGTCCCTTCACAAGGATTCTCAAACTTCCATCAGGAAGCCTGAACATCCTGAATATAACCCCTGCTGTTCCCACCCTGTAAAGGTTTTCGGGTGAAGGAAATTCCTCTTCCCCTTTCTGTAAGACAAGCCCTATTATCTTGTCGCTGTTCAGGGCATCATCCACAAGTTTTATATTCCTCGGAAGAGTGATTGCCATGGGATTCAATATATGTGGAAAGGCAACTGCATCCCTCAATGGTAGTACAGGGATTCGTGACGGTATCCTTATTTCTTCCTTTTCAAGGCTGAGTTCCATCTCCATATTTTCCTCCTTTTTATTCCACCTCTATAATTCTCTCCACCTTCACCTTCTTTGGAAGATAGACCTTTAAGAATCCGTTCTCTGTCTCAACCCTTGCCCCTGTGTATTCAACCTCCACAGGAAGCCTTATCACCCTTTCAAATGCTCCAAAGTCAATCTCCATCACATAGAAGTTTTTACCGCTCTCCTTGAAGGGGTCTCTCCTTATACCCCTTATCACAAGGTTATTCCCCTCAAGCATGATTTTTATATCCTCTGATGAAACACCCGCTGCCTCAATAAGGACAACAAGGTTTTCCTCTGTCTCAAAAACATTCACAGATGGGTTCCACTGGTGATGGTATGAAACAGGGTGCCTTGGATGGAGGAAACTCTCAAGCAGGAGTTCCATCTCCCTTTCAAACTTCTTCATTTCATCAAATATATCACCCATGATACCTCCTTATTTTTATCCTGTCACCTATCTTACCTTTGAAAAAAGCCTCTGCACTGCCCTGATTTATTCCTATCTCAAGAAGACCATAACTGTTGACCAGTGCAAGGGGTTTACCCGGTTCAACATCTGAGTATGACATCACAATCGGTATCTCATATCCTCGGTATTCAACAAAATCGCCTTCTCCTATATTATCAGAGGGTATGTTTGTTATGAGGTTTCCAAACCTGTCAATGATTATCACCTCTCCTGTGATATTATCCTGATTAACAACAGGAACAGGAAACTCAATCCTGACAGGGTCATATATCCTTTCTCCTATCTTCTCCAGAGGCTCTCCCAGTAATAATTCACCCGCAACAGGTGAAAACACATCCCTTCCATGAAATGTGTGCGATGCTGGTTCTCTATCTATCCTATAGACCTCACCAAGCACAGGTGTTAAAACCCCATTGTCAGGGGCAACAAAGTAGTGCCCTTTATACAGACTCACAATTCCCCGTCTCTCACTTCCAACAGTTGGGTCAACAACAATAAGATGCACTGTTCCTTCAGGGAAGTAAAAGGGGTAGTATTTGAGGAAGAATGCAGCACGTCTGATGTCTCCATGGGGAATTTCATGGGTAATGTCCACAATGTGGGTATCCACCATGGAGAGCACCACGCCCTTCATAATACCCACATATGGGTCTTTGTTCCCAAAATCTGTAAGTAGTGTAAGGATTCTCATACTCTTAATATATATGCAATTTTTCAGGTGGCAAGAAGGAAATTATAAGCAGGATTATACCTATACTGAAAATCAGCAGGTTAAACCCACCACCAGCGTAAGAACTGAACCCATGAATTCCTGATGTTAAGAGTATCTTAACAGGGATGAATATGAAGGAAAGCAACAGGATAAATACAGAGACAAGAAAGAGGTAAAGTTGAAGACTTGAAAATGTGAGCCCTTTATAAAGGTAGAATATCGCTCCAATGATGAAGATGGAAGAGACCATAACCGGTGCATACACTGGTGCAATCCATGGAATGGGTATGAGGAAAAGAATATCATACTCCACCAGACCTGAGGGCCAGTTTATCAGTAACTTCAGAAAGAGATAATAGGTAATATCCCATATACCAAAGAGAAGTATGAAGATAAAGGGAACCTCTCTCAATTTTCTGGAGATGGCAAAACTTGCACCTGATAAAAACACTATGGTGGCTACCTCTCTGTAAACCTCTGTTCTGTATATGTGAGGACTCATGGGTTTTAATGGAAAAAGGGAATGAATTCCTGGATAGAATAGTTCTCTCAGGTAAACAACACATACCGCCTCTATAAACCCAAAGGCAATGCCTGTAAAGAGTATGGAGAGAAAAACACGCGGGAGTTCATCCCTTTTCATATTCAATAAGGGAGAATTTCAAATATTGTGATTTCTTCTGTTTTGCCCCTGAGCCTGACCTTCCCCAGATTCCTGAAGTTGTACTCTTCTTTTAACTGCTTCATTGTGAATTCGGAAATCAGGATGTTTGTCCTGTAATCCTTGTTAAGTGGTTCTATCCTTGCAGCGGTGTTCACAGTATCACCGATTGCTGTGTATTCCATTCTGAGGGTTGAACCCACATTACCCACAATTGCAATACCTGTGTTTATGCCAATACCTATCTCAAATGTTCTGCCCTTCTCCTTCATCCATTCCCTGTTTATATCCCTTGCCTTTTTCACCATTTCAACAGCAGCGGCAACTGCCTTATCAGCATGACCTGGATACTGGATGGGAGCACCAAATATTGCCATTATTCCATCACCCATAAACTTATCAATCATTCCATTGTGTTTGAATATGATTTTTGACATCTCTTCAAAATACTCATTCAACTCTTTGACAACCTCTTCTGGATAACTGCTCTCCACATAACCCGTGTAGTTCCTTATATCACAGAACAGGACAGTAATCTCCCTTCTCTCACCCTTTATTGTTATGTCCTTGCTCTTAATAATCTTATCCACAATCTCAGGTGGCACATACCTTGAGAATGTCTCCTTAAGTTTCCTCCTCTCAAACTCTATGGTGGAAAGCCTGACCCTGAGCCCTATCAAAAAACTGAAGACCATACCAAGTAGTGGTCTGAATACCTCAACCATTAACAGTTTCCCCATGAATAAGAAAAAGGATAAAATGAGATAACCAGCAAGCATGAATACAAGAAGTGCAACTGAGCCACCTGTGGGCATCCTGTAGGCAATAAGAACAAGGAGGAATATAAGGATAAAACCAACAAGGTAATTCAAAAATGGTTCACCCACATGAACAAAGTCTCCCCTTAAAATATCTGATATTGTGTTTGCATGGATTTCAACGCCTGGAAGTGAAGCAAAGAAGGGAACGGGTCTTATATCCGATAGACCGGAGACGGATGTCCCGAACAGGACAATCTTTCCTGTAAAGAAACCTTCAGGCACCCTTCCTGAAAACACATCACTGAATGATACATACTCAAATGTCCTGAAACCTCCCCTGTAATTCACATAGACATCCCCATTTGAATTTATCCTGATGTCCTTTCCACCTATGGAGATATACCCATTATGCAGTGTATATCCGTTTGAGATAACCGATACAACAGCAAGTGGAAAGGATGGAAGGAGTTTTCCCCGATAGTTCAAAACAAGGGGAACCCTCCTTATCACACCATCAGGGTCTGGATGCATATTTATGATGCCTGGTTTTGCTCCTGCAATAATCAGGCCATCTATGGGTGAAATAAACCCAGGATAGAGAGGTGAAAGCCACTCAGGTGCATCAGGAAGTTTCAGCAGTTTCAATGTTGCATCGCTTATATTTGTAATGGTATCATTTGTGAGCATGCCTGCAAAAACAGGGTTTCCTGCCTTTTCCACGGATAAAATAAGGTATCTGTCAAATGAGAGGTATGAGAGCACTGAATCAACCAGATAATCCTTTTTTAATGTTGATAAAAGGAAGGTTCTATAAATGTTTCTCATAATACCAGGCAATGTATCAGGCTCAGTGAATAGAAAGTCTATACCGATAACAAGTGGCTTCTGGGAGGATATTGCGTCAATCACCTTTGAAAAGTTGTATCTTGGCCAATCATAGAACCTTCCAAGTTCCTTTAAGGACTTTTCATCAACATCCACTATGACTATGTCAGGAATCCTTTTATTTTCAACATTAAGATACATCCTGATGTCGTAGAACTTTCTCTCTATGGGTCTGTATAAAACAGGGAAAAGTTCCCCAAGGGGGAATATTATAAAGAATACTATCACTGATATTAAAAGAATCTTGAGCGTTTCCTTCATAATGGGATTATGCCAGATTCACCAGAAGGTGTCAAGTGAGATTTGTTCTCAGGAAAGATAGATTCTTGGAAGCCTCTTTCCCATCCTTGATACAACCTCATAGGGAATTGTCTGTATGAGACCTGCAATATCCCAGGCACTTATTTTCTCACCCAGTATAAGAACTTCATCACCCACCCTTGCCTCGGGTACACCTGTCAGGTCAATCATTGTTGCATCCATTGTCACATTGCCAATAATGGGTGCCTTCTTTCCATGAACAACCATGTATCCCCTGTTTGAGAGGTGCCTGTCATATCCATCAGCATACCCTATTGGAACAACGCCAACCCTGGTGGGCCTCTTTGCAATGAATGTCCTTGAATAACTCACAGAGTGTCCAGGTGGTATGGTCTTAATGAAGGAGATTTTACTTTTAACCCTCATCACAGGCCTGTAGGGAAGTTTCATACCTGGAATTGGGGGTATGCCGTAAAGCACAAGACCAAGCCTGTGGAAATTGAAGTTTTTCAGTTTTTCTGAATGATTCAGGAATGCTGCACTGTTTGCAATAGATCTGTATTTCAATTTTATACCTATTGATTCAGCAATGTTGAGGAGATTATTGAAAAGCCCCAACTGTTCATCTGTGAACTCAGGGTCTGTGTCTGCTGATGGTAGATGGCTCATTGCACCTATCACAACTATATTATCAAGCCCCCTTGCTGTTTTCAGAAAGTAAATAAACTCCTCTGGTAGAACACCATACCTTCCCATGCCAGTGTCCACCATCACCATAACTGGTATCTTCTTCTTCTGCCTCTCACCCTCCCTCTGCAGGGCAAAGAGAAAACCCCTTGAGCAAACTGTTGGTATAAGGTCAAAACGCACTATCTCCTCAACCCTCTCCTCAAGTTCCTGGGATAGTATCTGGATTGGTGAAGTAATCCCTGCATTTCTCAACTCAATCCCCTCCTCAACTATGCCAACACCAAGCCAGTCTGCACCTGCGGATATTGCCCTTATAGAGATTGCAACTGCACCATGGCCATAGGCATCTGCCTTCACAACAGCCATGAGGTGCTTTTTATCACCTATGGTCTCCCTTGCCTTTTTTACATTCTCTTCAAAATCTGATAGATTTATTTCAACCCTTGATGGTCTCATAGAGGGATTATAACACTTTATCCCTTGACATCAATACCATAAGTGAATAAAATCTGGTATGAGAACTTTTTATATAGCAGGTGTCCTGATACTCGTACTCTTATCTGGATGTGAATCTCAGGAAGGATTGTTAATTCATGCAGTCTTTGAATACTGTGATGGGAATGGATACTTTTTTGGGTATTTTCTTGATGACTGGGGAAGAAACATCACTGGTGATGTCCAGATAACAATAAATGACTCAAGGAGTTTCACACCAGCGGATACATCAAGATACTATTTAAGTGAAGTTTATCCTGGTGCACAGTTCAAGGTGAAGTTCTCAAATTCCGATTATCCAGATGTGGAAACAACTGTTAGAATACCCGATGGCTTCTCCCTTATAAAATTTGACGGTGTGATAAATTCTGGTGAAAAGGACACGATTGTCTGGGAAACATCAGGAGAACTTCCCCAGTACTGGGAGATATTTATTCAAAACAGGGAGAGTGGATTCACATGGTACAGGTACTATAATTCTGAAGATACAATGGCAATAATAGAGGATAATATATTCAACTTCTCTGGAACATATCAGATTATAATTGAGGCATTGAACTTTTCTGACATTGATAAGGCATCTTCCCAGTCAACAATTGTGGGGGTCTATTCAATAGAACGAAATTACACGGTTAATCGCTGAGAAACCCTTCCACTGTTTTAATTAGTTTTTGAATGGTGTATGGCTTTGGAAGGCAAGCCTTGAACCCGTATTTTGTGTATTCTGAAAGAACAATATCATCGGAATAACCACTTGATACAATCAGGTTTGCTTCAGGGTGAATCTTAAGAATCATTCTTGCAGCCTCAACACCACCCATTCCTCCAGGCACAGTCAGGTCAAGGAGAACTGCGTTGTATGGAGAACCAGATTCAAGTGCCTTTCTGTAATTTTGCACTGCCTCCTCTCCATCGGATGCAACATCAACAGAGATACCGTTTTTCTCCAACCCTCTCTTCACAAGATCCCTCACAAGTTCCTCGTCATCCATAACAAGCACCTTTCCCCTTACCATTCTTGGAGAGTCACCTTCTTTTCTACTTTCAGTGGGTTTCCCCTCCTCAAGGGGCAGATACACATGAACTGCTGTTCCCTTCCCTTCTTCAGATTCCACTTCAATGTGTCCATTATGATTCTTCACAATCCTGTAACAAACTGAGAGTCCAAGCCCAGAACCCTTCTCCTTTGTTGTGAAGAATGGGTCAAATATTTTCCCGAGATGTTCTTCAGGTATGCCTTTCCCGTTGTCCACTATGGATATCTTTATGTACTTTCCTGGCATCAAAGGCAGTGGATAGTTTTCATTCACATCAACCACAACCACGTATATCCTCACAACACCACCCTCTGGCATGGCCTGTGAGGCATTGATAACAAGATTCTGTATGACCTGGCTAATCTGGACAGGGTCTATTCTCACTATGGGTAGGTCCTTCTGGAAGTGGAATTCACATCTGGACTTAGAACCCCGCAAAGAAAATTCTGCTGATTCCTTAATGATTTTCTCTATGGATGTTGCCTCCTTCACAGGGGTTCCACTTCTGGTAAAATTCATTAGTTGTGCAGTCAACCCTCTTGCCTTCTCACATGCCTCAAGTGCCTCATCAAGGATTTCAATTATTTCTCTATTTTTCATATGTTTCATTTCCATTTTGAGGATGGAGAGATTTCCCATAATACCTGTAAGAAAGTTATTGAAGTCATGTGCAATACCACCTGCAAGTATGGTAAGGGACTTCAATTTTTCCTGCTTGAGGAGTTCGTTCTGCATTGTCTCAAAATCAGTGATATCCTTTATTGTTCCCATCACAGCAAGTTTTCCTTCATGCCTTATAATTTTTGCATTGAAAAGGACTATAAGTGTTTTTTTGTCCTTCCTTAATATCCTTGACTTGAGGGAGTTCAATGACCCCTGCTCTTTCAAGGTCTTTACTGCATTGATTATCCTGCGAACCTCTTGAGGATGTATCAATCTAAAGGGATTTATACTGAGAAGTTCCTCCTGGGTATAACCTGTAATATCCATCATCCTTTCGTTCACAAAGAGAAACTTCTTTCCATCCGTGATAAAAATCCCATCGTTGCTCTCCTCCACCAGTATCCTGTACCGCTCCTCACTCTCCACAAGCAGGGTTTCCTCCTTCCTTGAGAAGAGCGTGAAGAAGAAGAGGAAAAGAACGAATGGAAGGAGTATCATTATGTATTCTGAGAACTTAAGGAGTTCATACCCATAACCAAACAATGTAAGGCATTGACTGAATGGAAGAAATCCAAGTAAAAGGAGAACTGCGATGCCAAGAAATCGGATGTCCCTGAGATATGGTCTATTCCAGTATTTTATGATGATAATAATCACAGCCATTATGAATCCCAGCCCCATGAAACCAATCACGCTCAGGGGTATCATAGTTTACCCTCTTCCCTCATTACGATTAATAAAAACCATGCTCCGATAAAAACAGCACTCACCATAAAAAGTACGAGATCAAAATAAAAGATGTATGGGTTCCTTGTAAGTAGAAGAACAAAATCTGTAATCCATGCAATGAGTGAAAATCCAAGACCACATAAAAGCAACCAGTAGCCCTGTATCTTGAGCATAATCTTCCATTTTTTTGTAATATATATGATAAGTAAAAGCATCAGGATTACCCTGAAATAGAGGTTCAATTTCTCTGCCGTAAAGGCATTCAGAATCCTTGGCCTTTCTGCACCTGAAAAATATTTATCAATCAACCTGTAATAAATAGACTCTTTATCCTCCTTCATGCGCTTCAGATCTTCATCTATATCATTTATTATCTCCTTTCTTTTGAAATTCTTTGGAAAGGCAAAATTTACGGGTGTGAGATTGAAAAGTATTGATGTCCTCTCAACCCTGTATTTATCCTCCATCAATTGACCAAAGATTCTGTTAACCACACCTGCATCCGCATTACCATTTGAGATTGCATCAAACACCTCCATATAGTTGCTACACTCAACATAGTCACAATGGATACCAAGTTGTTCAAGGGTGTTTATTATGTAATCCCCATGAATACTTTTACTCCAAACTGCAAGTCTCTTTCCTTCAAGGTCGTAGAATGACTGAATGTTTTCACCAGGCCTTTTGTATATCAATGCCCAGTTGTAAAACACAGGTTCCCTGTTGAAAAGATAGAGGGATTCTCTCTTGATAGATGGAGCAAGGTCAGGAAGAATATCAATATCTCCATTTTTAAGGGCTTCAAGGCAGGAATCAAAGGGCATATGTACATATTCAATCCTCCATCCCCTGTTTCTTGCAATGTATTCAATTAATTCAGGCCAGAAACCTGTAACTTTACCATCTTCTGTGAATAAAAACTTTGGGGGATTATCATACACACCCACCTTCAGAATACCTCTATCACTCCCTTTGAGAAGGGGGGTAATTGTAAGGATGCTCAAAATCATTAGCAATGCAGGATTCATTCCCTTGATAATTGAACCTCTGTTCATAATTTTATTATAATAAAAACCCTGTGAAGTGTCAATGAACCCGCAGTGATTTATCAAAACATATACTTGACATCAAAGAATTTATAGGTTAAGTTTTACATATGGAAATGACCGGAGAAAAAACCTTGAAGGAGATAGAACTCCACCTTCAGGAGATAATGAGAATTATTGAAGACATTTCCTCTTCAACAGAGGTGATATACAATACAAACCTGAAATTTTCTGGAGAGATTGAAGAAATTAACAAGATCCTTGAAAACATGTTTGCAAAAATCCAGTTGTTTGTTGAGGCTGCAGGAACCATTGTTGATAGGGTGAGCAGCAGCAGAATAACACTGGAAAAGACAACTTCCACACTTGAAAAAATGGTTTCATACTATAAAGCCTTGCTTTCTTCATCTGAAAAGGCACTGAGGGGATTTGAGGAACTTGAGACAATGGGCACAAGGATTTTTGAATTACTTGAGAGGCTTGAATCAATCAACAAAACAAGTCTTTCCACAGCAAGAAATGCTGAGATAAAGGCCTACCATGCAGGTGAAGGAGGAAAAGGGTTTGAGATTGTTGCAAGGGAACTGGGCGAGTTCACAAAGAAATCAATCGCCCTTGTTGAAGATATTATGGAAACAATAAAAACACTCAAGGAAGAATCAATTCTGGTAAGGGAACACTTCAAGAAGTTTGAAGAACCCATACAGAAACTTGAGAAAGGGGTGGCTTCCCTTAACGATGGAATTGAGTATATTAAGGAGAGTTTCAAGAGTATTGAGGAGTACTCAAAACTTGTTGGTGAGGAGGGGGAAAAGCAGGACAGAATGAGGGCAGAACTTCAGAGGTTCACAGGTGAATTATCCACACTTTCACAGAAACTTCTTCTCAACAGTAGCAGGGCTAATTTTATAACTGGACAGAAGATTACAATGGGTGAGATTCTTTCATTCCTGTTTGAACAACTGAGAAATACCTCTGGTAATGAAACCCTTGAGGGGATAGCAAAGAAGAAGTTTGTTGCACATTTAATCATACTTTCATCCCTTATTGATATTATAAACACAGAACTTAGTTCAATTGATGTGAGTAAAATGAGGCAAAGTTTGAAGTTAAAAGGCATTGACAGATTGAAGGAAATCATAGTCAGGCAGGAAAATCTTTCAAAGGAGATAGCATCATACGCAGACGAGGCCATAGGTGCAGCAAAACAATTGGGTGAAAATCTTGAAAAGATGGAGGAGATGAATAAATCCCTATTGGAAAAAATTGAGGAGATTGATAAAAGCCTACAGAGGGTGATAGAAGGCTTTAACCAACTTAGAAAACAGGGGAGGGATACTGTTTCTGCAACAGAGAATTTGAGGATTCTCTCTCTCTATGCAAAACTGGAGGCAGTCAGGGCAGAGGATGAAAACCTCCTGGTAATTGTTGAACAGATGGCTGAACTTTCATCCCAGTTTAA
>Ga0190359_1000120_pt1 | contig 49640 bp, 47 predicted proteins | sample 48721823_MG_FD_161269 | JGI IMG/M metagenome (GOLD analysis project Ga0190359, IMG submission 161269) | Hydrothermal vent microbial mat bacterial communities from Southern Trench, Guaymas Basin, Mexico - 4872-18-2-3_MG | ecosystem: Environmental > Aquatic > Marine > Hydrothermal vents >...
GTCCGGCGGCCCGAAAAACGCGGCGCCAAGCGACCGTAAGCCCGGACAGGGCAGCAACGTTGGCGATGCGGCCCTGCCGCAATGAGAAAAATCACCTCTTTGGTGCAGGCAGCGTACTGTCCGGGCCAACGGGCGCTATGCGCCTCGGACAGTTTCGGGCCGGCGGGCAATCCCGCCCGGCGGCCCCCGGAAGAGGTGGTGGGGGAAGGCGGTCGCCTGGAGGTGCCATTTTCTGTTGCCCTTCAGTAGATTGAAACCTTCTCCTGGCTGCCCCGGTAGTTTCAGGTGGCTGAATACGAAGCAGAATGCATTACTCGAAGGCCCTGCCGCCCGGCGCCCCCCGGAAGGGGTGGCGGGGGAAGGCGGCTTCCTGGAAAAGCCATCTTCTGTTGCCCTTCAGCCGATTGAAAGCTTCGGATGGGGGGGCAGGTGGCAAGATGACTCTTTGTCTTACGGGCACCACAATTATGCCGGCTAGGTAGCCCATGTATCCGACGTAGCCGATCATCAGGATGCCTCCTTCCAAACGGTTGTCGAATCGCGCTCACCGGGTCTCCGTGCCTTGAGCCGGATAGAGGTGCACATCCCTTTGGGGGAAGGGGATCTCGATATCTTCCGCCATGAACCGTTTGTAGATGGCCGTGTTGAGCAGGTGCAGCACCAGTCCCCGTTTCACCGGCCTTTCCACCCAGCACAGCAGCTCGTGGTCGAGGCTCGAATCGCCGAAACCACGGAAACGAACCCGCGGCGCAGGTTCCCTGGCCACGTCCGGATGGTTGCTGGCCACGTCCAGGAGTACGGCGTGGACCTTGTCGATGTCCGACCCGTAGGCCACGCCCACCTTCACCCGCAGTCGGTACTTCTCGTGGGGGCCGCCAGACTCGTTGATGATCTTGGCGTTGCCCATGACGGAGTTGGGTACGGTGACCTCCACGTCGTCGCGGGTGAGCAGGCGGGTGGATCGGATGCCGATGTGGGTCACCTCGCCGCGTTCGCCCGAATCCAGGACGATGAAGTCGCCGAGCTTGTAAGGGGCGTCGGCCACGATGAAGACCCCGGAAAAAAGGTTGGCCAGGGTGTCCTTGGCGGCGAAGGAAATCGCCAGGCCGAGAATACCGGCCGAGGCCATCCAGGCGGTGACGTCGATCTTCCAGGCTAAAAACACGAAGTAGACGGCCAGGGCCGTCACCAGGATGACCAGCAGGTTGTTGAGCAGGGGCAGGGTGCGCTCCTGAACGAAAATAAAGCGCCCCTGGTCCTGGCTCACGAACCCCAGCAGGAGCTTGAAGAAACGGGCCGCCGCCATGGACCAAAGGAAGATGGCCACCGTTTTCAGCCCCCCAAAGGTCATGAAGTCCACTTTGTCGGGAAGTTGCAGCTGTTCGGCGGCCAGGCCCAGGCCCACGAGCATGATGCTCACGAAAACCGGCCGATGCAGGATGTCAAAGATGCTGTCGTCAAGGGTGAAGTGAGTCCGGGCGACCCAGCGGCGCACGAAGCGTACCAGGATCAGGTCGAAAATCTTGGCCAGGATGAAAAACAGGACGATGACCATCAGCGCCTGGAGATAAGGATTGGGCGCGATGTCAGCGATGACGGTCAGCAGTTGGTCTTTGGAAAACGTCATGAATTCCCCTTACGGCGTTCGCGCCAGATTTTTCTTGATGCGCTGTTTTTGGGCGCTCACCTTCGACGCCCAGGCACGGTCATTTCGCAGGTGGGATTCGGCCAGGCGGTTGAACTGTGCGGCCCGTGTCTTATCGCCCTTCAAAAGCCACGCCTCGGCAAGAAAATAGTAGCTGCGGCTGTTTTGCGGATCGAGGTTCAAGGCCTTTTCAAGGGTCCGGATCGCCTCGTCCGCCTTGCCTGCCGCAATGAGCTCACGTGCCTGCTCCGTCAGCCGGAGGGAGGCCTGGGCCCGCGCCGGTGGCGTGCGGATCGATTCGGTGGGATACAGGCTCGCCACGGGGGCTTCGGAAGCCGGAGCCGGGGCGGGCGCAGGTGGCCGGGATGGTGGCAGGGAAGCGGTGGGCGTGCTGGCACAACCGGCGCACCCTAACAGCAGCCCCAGGGCCAGCCATCGCTTGAAGCGGCTAGAGTTTGTCCACAAGGTCTTTTACCTCCTCGAAAAATTTTTGCAGCCGGCTTGGCGGCGCCTGATGAAGCGTACAAGTCTCGGCTGGCGCCAGGGGTTCGAGAAAAAATTCCCGCACCGGCTGGGGGCAGCGCCCGGTGACGGCCAGCTGGCCGCTTTCGGCGCAGATCACCCGGTCCACCACCCCTGCCGGGCGTTGAAACCAGGCGCCGGACAGGTGCTGCGGGATGCGGCGCATCAGGTCGGCCCAGATGGGCAGGGCCGCCGATGCGCCGGTGCCTTTCATGGAGGACCCGTCGTCGCAGCCCACCCAGACCAGGGCCAATATTTCGGGGGTATAGCCCACGAACCAGGCGTCCCGGGAACCGTTGGTGGTCCCGGTTTTGCCGGCCACCGGCTGGCCGATGCCAAGGCGCTTGAGGGAGCGGGCCGTTCCCTCGACCACGGCACTGTTGAGCATCGAGTTGATCAAAAAGGCCTTGTCGGCCGGGATTACCTGGTTTACCGCCATGTGCCGGCGGTTGAGGACCCGGCCCGTGTCGTCGCTGATTTCCTTCAGGCAGAGGGGAGAGGGCAGCAGCCCGTCGGCGGCAAAGGCGCAGTAGGCGCGGGCCAGTTCCAGGGGGATGACCTCCATGGCGCCCAGGGCCAGGGCCGGATGCGGTTTCAGGGGGGTGGAAAAAGCGAAGGCCGAAGCGGTCTGCACCACCTTGTCCAGGCCGATTTTCATGGCCAGGTCCACCGTGGCGATGTTGATGGAGTGTGCCAGGGCGGTTCGCAGCGTGACCCTCTGGGCCGCCATGGGGGAGAAATTGCGCGGCCGCCACGCTTTTCCATCCACCTGGTAGGTGACCGGCGCGTTGGAGAGAAATGAGGCGGGACTGAAGCGGTCCAGGGCGCTCAGAAAGACAAACGGTTTGAAAGCGCTGCCCGGTTGCCGCCGGGCCTGGGTGATCCGGTTGAACTGGCTGGCCGCGTAGTCCCGTCCCCCCACCATCGCCAGGATGTAGCCGGTCTTGGGCTGCATGACGATGATAGCCCCCTGCAGCCGGCTGCCCGGCTCCCGGCGGCGCAGGGCGGGGTCTCTCTTCTCCAGGCGCTCCAGTCCGGCGGTCAGCGCCGTTTCCGCCGCCTGCTGGACCTCGGTGTCGAGGGTGGTGAAGATGGACAAGCCCAACTGCGCCAGATCGTCCTTGGAGTAGAGGGCCTCGGCCTGCCGGCTGAGGTAATCCATGAAGTAGGGGGCTCTCTTGCCGTAGGCCGTGAACCCCGCCGGCCTCACAGGCGAGGCGACGGCGGCGGCGCAATCGGCCGCGGAGATCCATCCCTGTTCGGCCATGGCCTCGAGGACCTGGTCGCGGCGCTGCCGGGCGCGCTGCAAATCCGCGTAGGGCGAGTCGCGGTTGGGCGCCCGGAGCAGACCGGCGAGGGTGGCGCCCTCCGCCAGCGTCAGTTCGGCGGCCGGCTTGGCAAAGTAGAAGTAGGACGCCTCGCCGAGTCCGTTGACCGCCACGGATCCCTTTTGGCCGAAATAGACCTCGTTGAGGTAGATCTCGAGAATCTGGTCCTTGGTGTACATCTGCTCGATGACCAGGGCCAGGATCATCTCCTTGATCTTGCGGGAGAGAGTTTTTTTCGGGGTCAGGAAGTAATTCTTGGCCAGCTGCTGGGTGATGGTCGATCCGCCCTGCTGGATCCCCCCGTGGCGCAGGTTGACGTAGGCGGCGCGCAGAATGCCGCGCAGATCCAGGCCGAAATGGTCCATGAAGCGGGTGTCCTCGGCGGCCATGAACGCCCGCTGCACGTGTTCGGGCACCCGGTCGATGGAGATGAGCCGGCGCTGCTCGCGTTCCGGGCCGAAAAAGCGCATCAGCGCTTCCGGCGCCAACTCCAGCAGCGGGATCGATGCGCCGCTGCGGCCGTGGCTGATCTTGAGGATAGTTCTCTTGTTAATATCTATTTTTACTGGAAATCCTTCTCTTTTTAAAACCGATAGATTCACATCGTTGAGCCAAATATCGAGAGAATTACCCCTTCGATGAAATTGCCCCTTTTGTTTCGGGGGGTGGGCCACGGCCCGGTATCCCAGGCGTTGGAGCTTGTCCAGCAGGGCGTCGGGGCGGATGCGCTGGCCGGGGTAGATGAGGGTCGTGTCGCTGTAGACCGTCGAGGGAATGCACCAGCGGCGGCCGGAGAAGCGCTTTTCCACGTCCCGGGAAACATGCCAGCCATAGGCAGCCATCGCTGCGAGCGCCAACGAAAGCGATACCAGCGCCAACTTGGCGAAAAGGCGCGCCGGGCGAAACCGGCGCTTGGTTTTCCTGGCGTTCAGCGCTGTCATGGGCAAAAGCGGCTTGTCATTTCGTCATTTTTCGGTAATGGCACCGGCATCCAGGTCTGCCGCCGGTGTGCCCCGTCCCGCAGATATCAATTCGCCGACAAAGTAACCCACCACCACCTTGCTGTATACCCGCACCGGAATCCGGCGGTCATCGTCACTCAGCCACAACCGGATGCGGGCCTCTGGACTCTTTTCAAAAACCCCACCCACATCACGCAGGTCCGGTTCGATGACCAGCGTGTCGAAGACGCCGGCAGGCACCTGGATTTTTTCTTTGCCGAGCACCCGGGCGCGGCCGACGACCAATTTCTTGCCGTCGGTGACCGGCCGTTCGATCTGCATGCCAGGGGCCAGCGGCGTCCGGCGGGTAAAGTAAAGGGCCGCCAGGGGGTCCACCGTGCCGGGTTGCAGCGAGACGGGAGGGCGGGCCTGGCCACGATTGACGGAGGTGGCCAATCGGTTTGACCAGTCGAAATCGACCTGCTCGTCGCGGGGACGATGGGTGCCTTCGCGCTGCTGCTTGTGGTAGCGCAGCGAACGGCTCAATTCAAGATCCATCCATGTCTCGATGCGGCTGCGCACCTTGTAGAAGGTGTCAACGAAGGCGTTGGTGCGCACGGTCATGACGAAGCGGCGCGCCGGGTGGGAGCCGACGTGATCCGGCGCGGCCGCCTCGAGAACAGCCTCCCCGGCGGGGATGCGCATCCAGCGGATCTGATAGACGAGTCGTTCGCCAGGCGGGATCTCGCCCAACGCCGCCGCCGTCGAAACCCAGCAGGCCAGCATGGCGGCGATGGCCTGGCACCACCGGAGCCGTCGCAGTAAGGCTGGACGATGATCTTTCACTGCACGGGCGGCGACGACTGCCGGGGGGTGAACATCTGTTTAATTTTGGCCGCCAGCATCCGGATGCCGCGCCAGATTTTGGGCAGTATCCAGATGACCAGCAGGATGAACAACACCAGCAGAAAAAGAAACAGCCAGGGGTGATGGACCGCCGTCCAGATCCCGCCGATCACCAGGATGTCTTCGGCGATGGAGGCTGTCCAGTTGCTAAACGGCTCCGGGGAAGTGTTGATGAGCAGGCGCGAACCGGCCTTCAGACCGTGGCTGCCGGCGGCCAGGGTGCCGCCGAGAAGGGCGGCGGCCAGGCTCACGGCCGGATTGACCCCGCCCACCGCGCCGGCAGCCAGCAGGGCGCCGGCCGGAATGCGGATGAAGGTGTGAATCGTGTCCCACCCGGTGTCCACGCCGGGCGTCTTGTCGGCAAAAAACTCCACGGCATACATCAGGCAGGCGGAGGCGATGACCAGCGGGTCGGAGAGTACCTGCAGGTCCGGCGGCAGGGTCATGTTGCCGGTGGCGCCCAGGATGCCCAGGGTGGCAATGGCCGCGTAGAGATTGATCCCGGCAGCCCAGGCGGCCCCCATGGTCAAGGCGATGAGGTGCGTGATATGGCTGACTTGGTCCATTGAACCGGTCCTCCAAAAAGTTGGCTTACGGTTTTACAGATCTGCGATGCGCCGGTTTGCAGGGGATTGCTCAAGTTCGGCGCGGAAAGCCGCCAGGGCTTCGGCGGCAGGCTGGGCCTCCGGCAAATCATCGTAGCGCTTTTTGGCGGCCTCCTCCACCGCGTTCATCACGACGCTGACCGTCAAGGCGTCGATGTGCCGGGCCGGTTGCAGAGGCTTGTCGTCGTCGTTGCCCGCGTCGAGTTGGACCAGGATCTCGGCTTCCACCAGCAGATCGGCCAGACGCTGTACCACTTCCGGTGAGATGGCGAGGGAATCGGCGATCTGGGATGCCGTCCGGGGGGGCGATCCCCGGCGAAACGTGTTCACCACGTGGCGGCAGATGGTCAGGGCGAGGAGCTTGGTTTCGAAAATACTCATCTTCTTTTCGGCGTCGAGCAGATCCTGCCGCCCGGCGTTCTGGTAAGCATGGGAAATTTCACCGCCGAAGAGCACGATGAGCCAACTGGTCTGCAGCCAGACGAGAAAGAGGGGCAGGGCCGCGAAGCTGCCGTAGATGGCGTTGTATTTGGCCACGAAGATTTGAAGGTGGATGTAGGCGGCCTGGAGTACCTGGAAGGCGGTGCCGGCAAGAATCCCGGCCAACAGGGCGCTGTCCAGTCGCACCCGGGTGTTCGGCATGATCATGTACACCAGGGTGAACAGGATCCAGATCAACGCGTAGGGCAGCAGCTTGAGGGCCACGTAGATGGCCGGCCCGGCAAGCTGGAGCAGGGCGAAGCGGCCGCTGATGTCCGAAACCTGGGAAGTGATGTAGACCGTGACACTGGAGGACATGGTCATCAGCACCGGTCCAATGAGCATGATGGTCAGGTAGTCGGTAAGCTTGCGCACCGCGTTTCGCGGCGGCACGGCCCAGATATGGTTGAAGGCGTTTTCGATATTGCCCAGGACCTTGATCACGGCCCAGAAGAGCACCACGATACCGACGCCGGCCATCATTCCGCCCTCGGTGTTGTCCAGCATGTTCTGGGCAAAGTCGATGACCCGGACCACTACCTCCTGCTGGGCGGCGAATTCTTCCAGCAGCTCTTTTTGAAGCCGCTTTTCGAAACCGAAGCCCTTGGCGATGCCGAAGGCCATGGCCGCCACCGGCACCAGCGACAGCAGCGAGTAGAAGGTCAGGGCCGAGGCGCGCAGTGGCCCCTGGTGGCGGTTGAAATGGCTTGCGGCGAGGATGGCCGTGCGCGCCAGTCGGATCAGCAGCCACTGGACCGCCGAGCGTTCCCCGCGTCGGGTCTGCCAGATAGTGCGGTTGAGCGCATCGATCCAGCGACGCGCCGGGGTGCCGGCTTTGTCCGTCATCACCGTCAGACCGACACCACGAAGTTGTCGCTGTCCCCGAATCCGCTGGAGACGTAGCGATCCGCCCGGGGATCATTGACCCAGGTATGACCATCGATCAGGTAGCGGAACTGGTAGTCTTTGCCGGTGGCCAAATCCAGGGTCAGGCTGAAAGACCCGTTCTTGAGTCGTTTCATGGGGACGCCGGACTTGTTCCAGCCGTTGAAATCCCCCGCCAGGCAGGCGGATTGGGCATCTCTGGCATCATCTCTGGACAGCCGAAACGTCACTTTGCAGACGGGCCGCGTTTTTAAGAACTGTTTCTTGATGCTCATGGCGCGATTCCTCTGTTGCCATCGCCAGGCGAAAGCGGTGCGGTGAGGACAGCGATTTGAGTGGGCGGTAGAAGCCGGGCAGCGGCCGGCAAATCCAAAGCCATGTAATGGCTGTAACACCGCCTTCCGGGGGTGTCAACGGTTGGCCTTTTAGGATTTTAAATAAATCATTAAATACAATCGCTTATGGAAAAACCGGCCGCCTCCGGGACATGGCCGGCACTAGGCGGAATCGGATGGCGGGGACGCGTTTTCGGCCTCCGACTCCGTCGGCTGCTTTTGCGCCAGCTTGCGTTGACGTTTCTCTTCTTTTTTCTTTTTCTTGGCGATTTCCTTTTGGCGCTTCTCGAACTTGTAGTTGGACCTGGCCAATGGGTCTCCTTTGGTAGAGAGGGTTAAAAATTGAGCCCCCAGGGCAACGGGCGGAACGGATTCGCCGTGCCCGGGGCGTCGCCGGGCGTTGCGGGGCTTGGCGCGAGATCGGAAGAGAGGCCGCGGGCCGAGGCCGGCGCACGAAGGGGACGCGGGGTATCCGGCAGTCGGAACACGGCACGGCGCCGGTTCCGACCGCCGGACCGGCAGTCAGGCGATGCCGAGCTGGAATTTCAAGGACTTGAGGGTGTTTTTCATCAGCATGGTGATGGTCATCGGGCCTACGCCGCCGGGCACCGGCGTGATGTAGCCGGCGATTTCCTTGGCGCGGTCGAAATCCACGTCGCCCTTGAGAATCGCCACCTTCTTGCCCGTCTTTTCGCTGATTTTCTCGCCTACCCGGTTGACGCCGACGTCGATGACGCAGGCGCCCGGCTTGATCCACTCGGGCTTGACCAGGTCAGGTACCCCGGCGGCCACGATGAGGATGTCGGCGCGCTGGCAGTGGCTGGCCAAGTCGCGGGTGCCGGTGTGCACCACGGTCACGGTGGCATTGGCACCGGGCCCCTTCTGCAGCATCATGTTGGCGATGGGTTTGCCCACGATGTTGGAGCGTCCCACCACCACTACTTCGGCGCCCTTGGTTTCCACGCCGGCGCGTACGATCATCTCCTGGATACCGGCCGGGGTGCAGGGGGGAAACTTCACTTCGCTGCCGCCGATCATCAGGCGCCCGACGTTCACCGGGTGGAAGCCGTCCACGTCCTTGTCCGGGTCGATGGCGTTGAGCACCTTCTTTTCATCGATGTGCTTGGGCAGCGGCAGCTGCACCAGGATGCCGTGGATCGAGTCGTCCTTGTTGTACTTGTCGATCAGCGCCAGCAGATCCGCCTCGGAGATGTCCGCCGGCTGACTGTCCTGGATTTCCTTGAACCCGACCCGGTGGGCGGTCTTGATCTTGAGCGTCACATAAGAAATGGAGGCTGGGTTTTCGCCCACCAGGATGGTGACCAGACCGGGGACCTTGCCGTATTTTTCCTTGATCTCGGCTACCTCGGCGGTGATTTCCTCGAGGATTTGCTCTCGGATTTCTGTTCCCTTGATCAGCTTGGCGGTCATCGTGCATTCTCCTTTCGTGAATTAAGGTTGCCAATCGGTTTGAAGGGGAAAAGGCGACCGGCGGAAATGCCGTCCGCCCCTGAAGGTTTCGATCCGTCGTTGATCGCAGCCAGAATTTTCAATTGTCTTCAAACAGTAGGTGGGGTCGTCGGCATGGCATCGCTGCTTTTAAGTCAAATGGAGGCCCGATGTCAAGCAGCCCAGCGGCCCGGTTCGACGGTTTCCGCTAGGGGGCGAGACGGAAAAGGCCTTGACAGCCTGCCGCGCGACGTGTAGGTATGGCGCCCAAAGCGCATTTATCGCATCATCCAGGTACGCTCATGAAGGCCGCTACCCTTAAGATCGCTCATATGTACGCCTACCTTTATTGATGGCTTGCTGGCCGCGATGACACCGGCCCAGCAAGCGCCTCCGACCCCTTTTATTCTCGCTGTTTCACGCTTATAAAATCCCGATGCGGCAACCTCCGTCGATGCCCTGTAGTTGAAAGGGCGTGGGCAAGCCGTCCAACCAACTACCAAGAAAAGGAGCAACGCCATGAGAAACATCCGCTTATTGTCGTTTGCTGCCGCGGTGCTGTGCGCGTTCGCGCTGGCTCTTCACCCGGCCTCAGCCGCGGCGGGCCCGGTGGAGTTGACCTACAGCATCTTCTTTCCGGCCACCCACGGCCAGTGCCAGGCGGCCATGGACTGGGCCCGGGAGATCGAAAAGCGCACCGACGGCCAGGTGAAGATCACCGTTTTTCCGGGTGGCACCCTCACTTCGCCGCCCCAGGCCTATGACGGGGTCGTCAAGGGGATCTCGGACATCGCCATGTCCTGTTTCGCCTACACCCGGGGCCGTTTTCCGGCCATGGAGGCCGTGGATCTGCCCATGGGGTATGCCAGCGGCTTGCAGGCCACCCGGGTCGCCAATGATTTCTACCAAAAATTGAAGCCGGCCGAACTCGGGGATGTGCAGGTGATGTACCTGCACGCCCACGGTCCCGGCCTGCTGCATACCCGCAAGCCGGTGCGCACCCTGGAGGATCTCAAGGGGATGAAGATCCGCTCCACCGGGCTGAGCGCCAAGATCGTCGAAGCCCTCGGTGCGGTGCCGGTGGCCAAGCCGCAGAATGAAACCTACGAGAACCTTCAAAAGGGCGTGGTCGAGGGGACCTTCGGCCCCATTGAAGTGCTCAAGGGGTGGCGCCAGGCCGAAGTGATCAAGAGCACCACCGAGTGCGAGGTGGTCGGCTACACCACCACGATGTTCGTAGTGATGAACCGCAGCAAGTGGGAGAGTTTGACCGCCGCGCAAAAGGCGGTCTTTGAAGCCGTCAACGCCGAGTTTGTCGACGTCCACGGCCGCAAGTGGGACGAGGTGGACGAGGCCGGCCGCCAGTACACCCTCAGCCTGGGAAACACCATCGTCTCCCTGTCCAAGGATGAACAGGCGCGCTGGAAAGCGGCCGTACGACCGATCATCGACGCCTACATCCAGGAAGCGGATGCCAAGGGGCTTGACGGCAAGCAGCTCGTCGAAACCTTGAAAGCGGCCATCGCCGCCAATCCGCAATAGGCGCGACGCGGAGGAGAAGATCCCATGCCGTCTCTGACCCGAAGACTCGGCTGGCTCACCCGGTCTTTAAACGCCCTGTCGGCCGTGGCGGTGCTGGCCATGATGGTGCTGACCTGCGCCGACATCGTGCTGCGCCTCATGCGCCGGCCCATCACCGGCACCTACGAGCTGATGGGGTTTTTGGCGGCCCTGTTTGTCTCCTTCGCTTTGGCCCAGACCTCGGTGGACAAGGGGCACATCGCGGTGGATTTTTTGGTGATGCGCCTATCGCGCAGGTCCCAGCGCATCGTCGATGCCGTCAACGACGCGGTGTGCATCGTCCTGTTCGCCCTTGTCTCCCGCCAGTGCGTCGTTTACGGCGCCGAGCTCAGGGCCAGCGGAGAGGTTTCCATGACCCTGCAGCTGCCGGTTTACCCGGTGGTCTACGGGATCGGCGTCGGATGCGCCGTGCTGTGCCTGGTGCTGGCGGCGCGGGTCGTGGATAATTTTAATTCACTTTAGTCACTTGTCATTTGGTTGAACCGCTACCGGTCGCCGGTGTTTCAAAGCGCGGCCAAGGAATCGAAGAACCGGCATGAGCCCAACAACAACCGGCATCGTCGGCCTGGCGGCCCTGGTGATCCTGATTTTTTCGCGCATGCCCGTCGGCTTCGTGATGATGCTGCTCGGATTTGTCGGCTTCGGCTATGTCGTCTCCGTTGGCGCGGCCCTCAACGTGGTGGTCAAGGACATCTACGATGTCTTCGGATCCTACAACCTGACGGTGATTCCCCTGTTCATCCTCATGGGGCAGATCGCCTACCATTCCGGCATCAGCCGCCGCCTCTTCGACGTGGCCTACCGCTTCATCGGCCATTGGCCCGGCGGGATGGCCATCGCCACCATCGGCGCCTGCGCCGGGTTTTCGGCCATCTGCGGCTCCACCAATGCCACCGCGGCCACCATGGCCGCGGTGACCCTGCCGGAGATGCGGCGCTACCACTACCATGACACCCTCGCCGGAGGCGTGGTGGCCGCCGGCGGCAGCCTCGGCATCCTGATTCCGCCCAGCGTGATCTTCATCGTCTACGGAATCATGACCGAGCAGTCCATCGGCCGGCTCTTCATCGCCGGTATCCTACCGGGGATCCTGCTGGCGGTGGGCTTCGGTTTGGCCGTGACCATCTGGGCGGTGCTGGATCCAACGGTGGCGCCCCGGGGACCGCGCTCGACGTGGAAACAGCGCCTTGCATCGCTGACCGGGCTCATCGAAACCTTGCTGCTGTTCATCCTGGTGATGGGAGGGCTGTTTCTCGGTTTTTTCACTCCCACCGAGGCCGGGGCCGTCGGCGCTTTCGGCACCCTGGTGATCGCGGCGCTGCGCCGCACCATCACGCTCAAGCGTCTCTGGCAGGCCCTGCAGGAAAGCACCCGCATTTCGTGCATGATCCTGGTGATCGTGGCCGGGGCGACGGTCTTCGGTCACTTTCTGGCCGTCACCCGCATCCCCTTCGACATCGCCAACTGGGTAGCCGGCTTCAACTGGCCGCCGCCGGCGATCATGGCCCTGATCATCCTCGTTTACCTGGTGGGCGGCTGCTTCATCGATGCCCTGGCCCTGATCATGCTTACCGTGCCGATCTTCTATCCGGTGGTGATCGACCTCGGTTTCAATCCGGTCTGGTTCGGCGTGGTGGTGGTGATGGTGACGCAGATCGGGGTGATCACCCCGCCGGTGGGGGTCAACGTCTACGTGGTCAGCGGCGTATCCTCGGAGATTGCCTTGGAGGATATTTTCAGGGGCGTGGTGCCGCTGCTGACGGCGTTGATTCTTTGCACTTTGCTGATGATTCCCTTTCCCCAGCTGGCCCTGTTCCTGCCCGACCTGATGCGGTGATCAAGGCGGCCCCTGACCCGTCGGCCCCCCCCAGTCTGACGGGTCAGACTGGGCCGAGTCTTTACAGCGCGTAGAGTTCCTCGGCGGAAAGCACTTTCACTCCTGCCGCCTGGAGGCAGGCCACGGCCCCGTCGGGGTCTTCCAGCCGGAGCATGAGCACGGCGCTGTCGGCGTTTTTCTGCACGAAGGCGTACATGTACTCGACGTTGCGGCCGTCGTCGGCCAGAATCCGTAACAGGCGGCCCAGGGCCCCCGGCCGATCGTCGATTTCCACGGCGATCACTTCACTCAAGCGTACCGGGTAGCCGTAGTCCTTCAGCACCTGGCGGGCCTTGTCGGTGTTGTCCAGCACCATGCGCAGCACCCCGAAATCGTTGGTGTCGGCCAGGCTCATGGCGCGGATGTTGACCCCGATGTCGCCCAGGATGACGGCGATGTCGGCCATGGTGCCGGGGGTGTTGGGAACGAACAGCGACAGTTGGGGGATTTTCATGGGCGTTCTCCCAAGTTTCAAGTATCCAGTTCCAAGTTTTATTTACACAGGATACGGCACCTGGTCCAGCCCGGTGGTCTCGGGCAACCCGAGCATCAGGTTCATGTTCTGCACCGCCTGGCCGGCAGCCCCCTTGACCAGGTTGTCGATGGCCGACATGAGCACCAGGCAGCGGCGGTGAGCGTCGAGCACCACGCCGATGTCACAGTAGTTGGTGCCGCGCACGTGGCGGCTGTCAGGCGCTTGGCCCGCCGGGCGCAGGCGCACGAAGGGGCGCCCGGCGTAAAACCGGGCCAGGCAGTCACGCACCGCCGCTTCGTCCACCCCGGCCGCCGGGCGGGCGTAGAGGGTGGTTTGCATGCCGCGGCTCATGGGTACCAGATGGGGCACGAAAGTCAGGGAGACCGGCTGGCCGGCCTGATCTTCGAGGATGGCCTCCATCTCGGGGTTGTGCCGATGGGCCGCCACCTTGTACGGCTTGAACGATTCGGCCACCTCGCAGATGTGGGTGGTCAGCGAGGCGCCCCGGCCGGCGCCGCTCACCCCGCTCTTGGCGTCGGCCACCAGCCCGTCAGCGGCCACCAGCTTCTGGCGCAACAACGGGATCAGCGGCAGCAGGACGCTGGTGGGATAGCAGCCCGGGTTGCCCACCAGTTGCGCGCCGGCGATGTCTTCGGCATAGACTTCGCACAGGCCGTAAACGGTTTGCCGGCACAGCTCGCGGGCCTGGTGGGGCTGGTAAACCGACTCGTAGAGACCCACGTTGCGGAAGCGAAAGTCGGCCGACAAGTCAATGACCCGGCGGCCGGCCGCCACCAGGTCGGGCACGATGGCCATGGGCAGCTTGTGGGGCAGGGCGGTGAAGATGACATCGGCGGCCTCTATGACGGCCCGGGGATCGAAGCTCTGGCAGACCAGGTCCACCCGGCCGGTCATGGCGGGAAAGACATCGGCGAACGGCACTCCGGCATACTGCCGCGAGGTGACCATGGAGAGGGTCACCACCGGGTGGCCGGCCAGGAGGCGAACCAGTTCGGCCCCGGCATAGCCGGTGGCGCCGATAACGGCAACACGGGTCATGGGATGCCTCGAAAAAACTGAAAGGTGAATGGAACCAACAGGACCTGTCGGATTGACAGGTCCTGTAAAAATCTATCCGCCGAGATAGGCCTTTTTGATCTCGGGATTGTCCATCAGTTCGGCGCTGGAGCCGGCCAGGACCAGGTTTCCGGTTTCCAGGACGTAACCGCGCTGGGCGAACTTGAGGGCCAGGCGCGCATTCTGCTCGACCAGCAGGATGGCGGTTCCCTCCTGCTGGTTGATTTCCTTCAGGGCCTCGAAGACGCTGAGCATCAGCAGGGGGGCTAGGCCCATGGACGGCTCGTCGAGGAGCATCATGCGCCGGCCGCTCATGAAGGCCCGGCCGATGGCCAGCATCTGCTGCTCGCCGCCCGAGAGGGTGCCGGCCTTCTGCTCCCGGCGCTCCTGCAGGCGGGGAAACAGGTTGAAAACCCGCTGGAGGTCCGCGGGGATCCGGTCGCGGTCCTTGCGGGCAAAGCAGGCCAGGATCAGGTTCTCCATCACGGTGAGGTTGCCGAAGAGCCGGCGCCCCTCGGGCACGTGGGAGATGCCCAGGCGGCTGACGACCTTGTCCGGGGCGAAGCCGAGCAGGTCCTCGCCGCGGTAGGTCATGCGGGTGCCGGTTTCCACCGGCACCATGCGCGAAATGGCGCGCAGGGCCGTGCTCTTGCCCGCCCCGTTGGCGCCGATGATGGTGATGATTTCGCCCTCGTCGACGGTAAAGCTCACCCCTTGCAGCGCCTTGATCTGCCCGTAGGAGACCCTGAGGTTTTCCACTTCCAGCAGCATTATTCCACCGTCTCCTTGCCCAGGTAGGCCTCGATGACCTGCGGGTTGCCCTGAATCTCCGCCGGGGTCCCCTCGGCGATCACCTCGCCGAACACCAGGGTCTGGATCCGATGGCACAGTTCCATGACCATCTTGAGCCGGTGTTCGATCAAAAAGATCGCCAGCCCCAATCGCTCGTGCAGCTGGCGGATGATGTTCATCATCTGGGACAGTTCCTCCGGGGTCATGCCCACCGTGGGCTCATCGAGAAACAGCACCTTGGGCTCCACGGCCAGGGCCCGGGCCATCTCCACCCGTCGCTGGGCGCCGTAGGGCAGGTTCAACACCCCCTGGTCGGCCAGGTGACCGATGCCCACCAGTTCGAGCAGCTCCCTGGAGCGGCGTTCGATCTCGGCCTCCTGGCGGTAACGTTCGGCCGTCCCGAAGAAGGCCCCCAGCAACCCATAGCTGATCTTGGCGTAGTGGGCCATGCGCACGTGATCCAGCACCGTCATGTGCCGCCAGAGGCAAAGGTTCTGGAAGGTGCGGCCCAGGCCCCGGGCGGCGATGCGGTGCGGCGCCAGGCCGGTGATGTCCTCGCCGTCGAGCAGGATCCGCCCTTCGCTGGGGCGATAAATCCCGGTGAGCAGGTTGAAGACCGTGGTCTTGCCGGCCCCGTTGGGGCCGATGAGCCCTAAAATCTGCCCCGGCTCCATCTCCAGGTTGTAATCGGAAACGGCCCGCAGCCCCCCGAAGTAGTGGGTCATGTGCTCTACGCGCAGCAGCGCCATCTTACTTCCTTTGCCCCGGTTCGGTTTTCGGTCCCATCGCCTCGCGCAAATCGAAGTCGCGGAAGGCCACCAGCCCGGTGGGCCGGTAGATCATCACCAAAATCAGCAGCAGCGGAATGATGATCCACTTGAGAATTTCCAGCGGCCGCAGGGCCTCGCCGAGCAGGCCGATGGACACGGCCCCCACGATGGAGCCGTACACCGAGTTGAGACCGCCGAAATAGACCATCGCCAGCACCTCGGCCAGCTTCTGTATGCCGAACATGGCCGGGTTGATGTAGCGCAGCACGTGGGCCAACAGACCGCCGGCGACCCCGGCCCAGAAGGCACCGACCAGAAAGGCGGTCATCTTGGCCTGACGGGTGTTGACGGTCATGGCCTCGGCGGCCAGCTCGTCGTCGCGCACCGCATTGAGGGCCTTGCCGTAGGTGGACGTGACGAAGTTGTTGATGGACCAGATGCCCAGCCCCACCACGGCAAAAATCACCGGCAGGGCGGCCCAGTCCGGCTGCCCGGCGATCCCGCGGGAGCCGCCCAGTCCCTGGAGGTTTTCAAACAGGCTCTTGATGATGAACAGGAAGGCCAGGCTGATGATGGCCAGGTAGTCGCCACGGGTCTTGAACGACGGGATGGCCACCAGCAGCGCCGCCACCGAGGCGCAGAGGCCGCCGAAGATCAGGGCCAGGGGAAAATTGAGAAAGTCCAGTGAAAAGACCACCAGGGCTTTTCCCAGCACCTTGTCGTCCACGAAGAGGCCCACGGTGAACAGCGAGGACATGTAGGCGCCCACGGCCATGAACCCGGGGTGGGAGCAGGAGAACTCGCCCATGTAGCCGTTGATGATGTTCAGGCTCAGGGTGAGCAGCACGGCGATCAGGGTGATCTTCAGGGTGATGAGCCGATAGTCGCTCATACCGGCCCAGGTGTGCAGGGCGGCATACATCAGTCCCAGGTGCACGGCGGCGGGAACCAGCAGATTCCAGCGGCCCATGGCCGCTGCGGCCCGATTGCTGGCCCGGGCGCTGATCCGGGCCACCGCCGCAATGGGCGCCAGGTAGACCAACGCGAGGTAGGCCAGCGCCGCGGGCACATGCACCAGGATGGCCGGGTCGAAGGCCGCGTCCTTGAACACGGCGTTGATCACCGCTGCGATGACCTTGGAAATGGTCAAAATGCCGAAGAGCACCGGCATCTTGGGCAGGCTGAGGATCTGGGCCAAGGGGGTGCCCACCGCCTGTTCGATAAGCACGGCGGCCAGGAATCCCAGCAGCCATCCCAGCAGGGGCACGCCGCCCAGCAGCCGGCGGAAAAAGTTGGCGATCGTGGCATGATCGGTCCCGCTCATCCGGCCCGTCCTTGTGTGAGATCGATACCCGTTGGTTTCATCTTCGCATTTGCCATTGGAGTGATTTTAAAGTCTCAGCTTTGCGCTGTACGGCTCGCCGAAGAGCCCGTGCGGCCGGAAGACCAGGATCGCCAATACGATGGAATAGGCGATGAGGTCGCGCAGGTTGGAGCCGATGTTCAAGGCAAAGAGCCGGTTGAGAATCTGGATCCCCGGTACGGTCATGATCTCGATGAAACCGAGCATGAAACCGGCGAGGCAGGCGCCCATGATCGACCCGCGGCCGCCGAGGATCGCCGCCACGAAGGCCTTCCAGCCGAAACTGACGCCCATGTAGGGGTCGAGTACCGGGTAGGCGAGCCCGAAGAGGATTCCGGCGGCCGCCGCCAGGGCCGAGCCGATGGCGAAGGTCATCACGGCGATGGTGTTCAGGGGAACGCCCACCAGGGGCACCACCACGAAGTCGTAGGCCATGGCGCGCATGGCCATGCCCCAGCGGGTGCGGGTGACGAACTGGTGCAGGGCGATCATCAGGCCGATGGAGACGATCACGATCATGATCTTCTTGTTGGTGATGAAGACCCCGCCGATGTTGTACGTATGCGATTGGATCAACTGGGGAAACGCCAGGCGCTGGCCGCCGAGAAACAGGATGTTGGCAGTCTCGAGGATGATGCCGATCATCAGGCCGGTGATGGCGGCCGAGGCCCGGGGGGCGTCGCGCAAAGGCCGGTAGCCGACCCGTTCGACGATGATGCCCACGAAAGCGGTGAGGAACATGGAAATCAGGATCGTGACCACCAGCACCAGCCACCCCGGGACCAGAGCCGCGGCGCCGGTGCCCACGATTTTCAGCAGCAGCAGGGAGACCCCCAGGCCGATGTAGGCCCCCACCATGAAGATGTCGCCGTGGGCAAAGTTGAACAGCATCAGGATGCTGTAGACCATTGAGTAGCCCAAGGCGATCAAGGCGTAGAAGCTGCCCCATTGCAAGGCGTTGATCAGGTTTTGCATGAAGAAGTTCAAACTCATGCGGGGCCCTCCCGGGGGACGTCAAAGGGGCTCGGGAGCGTGCTCGCCGAGCCCCTCGGTTCATGTCTGCATGCCGCTGGCACGGCACGGGCTCACGCCCGGGGCGTGATTACGGACAAACCGACTCGTGGAAGGCGAACTTGCCTTCTTCGTTGATCTTGACCACCACGGCGCACTTGATGGGGTCGCCTTCGGGAGTGAAGGTCATCTTGCCGGTGATGCCCGGGTAGTCCTTGATGGCGGCCAGGGCGTCCTTGACCTTGGTCCGATCGGCCTTGATGTTACCGCTCAACCCCCCGGTGTTCTGGATGGCCTGGATCATGATGCCCAGCGAATCCCAGGTGAGGGCGGCCACGTCATCGGGGGTCTTGCCGTAGGCGGCGGTGTACTCGTCGATGAATTCCTTGGTGGCGCCCTTGGCGCCGGCGGCGGCGTAGTGGGTGGAGAAGTAGAAGCCCTTGCAGTCATCGCCGCACAGGCCCATCAGGTCGCCGCTGCCCCAGGAGTCCGAGCCCATGATCGGCTTGGTGAACCCGTTTTCCTTGGCGGCGCGCACGATCAGGGGCACCTCCGAGTAGTACTGGGGAGTGAAGAGCACGTCGGCGCCGGAGGCCACGATGTTGGCCATCTGGGCGCTGAAATCCTTGTCGCCGGTGGTAAAGGACTCGAAGGCCACCACCGAGCCGGGACCGTGGATTTTCTCAAAGGCCTGCTTGAAGAATTCAGCCAGTCCCTTGGGATAGTCGGAAGCGATGTCGTAGAGCACCGCGGCTTTCTTGGCGCCCAGCTCCTCGGTGACGAAGTTGGCCGCCACCGGTCCCTGGAACGGATCCAGGAAGCAGCCACGGAAAACGTAGGGCCGGTTCAAGGTGGTGTTGGGGTTGGTGGACCAGGGGCTGATCATCGGGGTCGCATTGTTGTTGGCGATCTCGCCGGCCGGCACGGCCTGGGCAGACGCCTGGGGACCGATGATGGCCAGGACTTCTTCCTCGGTGATCAGCTTGGTGAGGGCCTTGACCGCCGATTCAGCCTTGAATTCGTTGTCCTCGTAGATGAAGTTCAGCTTGTAGGTCTTGCCCCCCACGTCCACGGTGGGAAACTTCTTGAGGTACATCTCGGCGGCATTCTTGCTCGATGCGCCGACGTCCGGGTTGTCGCCGGTCAGCGGAATGGGAAACCCGATGTTGATGACATCGCTGGCGGCCCAAACCGAGGGTGAGATCACCAGGCCGGCGCAGAGCAGCACCGCAATCAACAGCCGTCCTTTTCGCATCGATTCCTCCTTTTTCAAAAAATGTAAGTTGGAAGCCAGCCGGGAAGGCCTTGAACCAAGCGGTTCAAGATAAGGCTGGTCTGATAACACAAGCAGGGTTGATGCGCAATGTAAAAATTGGCCCGCCAACCGGTTGGCGGGCGCTTCAACCACCTGAATTAGCAGTACTAAAGGATTTCCGGGAAATCGACGCACGGTTGTGCTGTCAGCGGCGCAGGTCGCGGATCAGCTCCTTGACGATGGCCAAAACGTTCTGGCCGCGCTGGCGGGCGATGCGACCGGCCTCGTCCACCACTTCCTCGGCCTGGCGGCGCAGGGCCTCGGACGGCGGCAGGGGGATCTGCCGGCGCTCGTACTGGCTCGCCAGCAGACGCTGGGCCAGCTTGATTTTCTGTTCGCGAAAGAAGCTCATCAGGATCCGAGTTCCAGGCGCAGGGTTCAGGGGCCAAAAGGACGAAAAGGAGACAAAGGATCCGGAAAACAAGACTTCAAATTTCAAATCTCAAATTTGAAAATCATTCCAGCCGTTTGACCCAGAGCATGTTGGTGGTGCCGGCTTCGTAGATCGGCCGGCCGCCGGTGATGACGGCCAGGTCGCCGGCGGCCACCTTGCCGGTGTTCAGGGCCGAGGCGGCGGCGCTTTCGATCATCTCGTCGGTGTCCTCGACCAGGGGAAGCAGGCACGGGACACAGCCCCACACCAGGGTCAGCCGCTGGACGGCTTGTGCGTCCGGCGACAGGGCGATGATCCGGGGGCGGGGCCGGAAGCTGGCAACGTGCATGGCCGTGGTGCCGCTGCGGGTGGTGGCCACGATGGCGGCGGCATCCAACTGCTCGGCGGTAACGCAGGCCGCGTAGGCCACCGTCTGGGAGATCCCGCGGCGTGGAATCAGCTCCATGTACTTGCGGTGCGGGTAGTGGACTTCGGCACTCTCGGCGATGCGCGCCATGTAGCTCACCGCCTCGACGGGATAGGCCCCGCTGGCGGTCTCTTCGCTGAGCATCACCGCATCGGCGCCGTCGAGCACGGCGTTGGCCACGTCGGCCGCCTCGGCCCGGGTGGGGCGCGGGGCGTCGACCATGGAACGGAGCATCTGGGTGGCGATGATCACCGGCTTGCCGGCGATGTTGGCCTGGCGGACGATGGTTTTCTGGATCCCGGGCACGGTTTCCAGGTCGATCTCCACCCCCAGGTCGCCCCGGGCCACCATGACGGCGTCCGAGACCTCGATGATCTCGTCGATACGGGTTACCGCCTCGTGTTTTTCGATTTTGGCCACGATGGGGGTGCTCCTCCCGGCCCGGCGGATGCGGCGGCGCACGTCGAGGATGTCCTCGGCCCGGCGCACGAAGCTCAAGGCCACGAAGTCCACCCCGTGCTCCAGGCCGAAGGCCAGGTCCGCCTCGTCCTTGGCCGTCAGGGGCGGTGCCTGGATGCTGCCCGTGGGCAGGTTGATCCCCTTGTAGCTGGTGAGGGTGCCGCCGGTGACCACCCGGCAGTGCAGTTCGTTACGGGTGGTCTTTTCCACCACCAGCTCCATCAGCCCGTCGGCCAGCAGGATCCGGTCGCCGGCCTCGGCGTCCCGGGCCAGGTGCGGATACGAGACCGTCACCCGGCCGGCGTCGCCCTCGATGGGTTCGGTGGTGAGCACGAAGGGCTGGCCGGGCACCAGGGGCACGCCCTCGTGCGGCAGGCGTCCGACGCGGATCTTCGGGCCGCACAGATCCTGGAGGATGCCCACGGGGCGCTTTTCTTCCCTGGCGATGTCCCGGATCAGGGCAATGGCCTGACGGTGCTCGTCGTGGCTGCCGTGGGAGAAGTTGAGGCGTGCCACGTTCATCCCGCTGCGGATCAATCCGCGGATGACATCGGCCGAGCGGCTGGACGGGCCGATGGTGCACACGATCTTGGTACGCGGCATGTTCACCTCCCCATCGCCCCGGTGCTCTGCGGTCGGGATGCGCTCCCGTCGGCTTGGGGCTTTGCGGTACCGCCTTGGCAGATGAACCACAACAGGGCTTCGACGGTCCAGCGCGCCGGCGCGGCGCTGGATTTCAAGGCCCGATCCGCTTGGGCGAGGCGCTGCAGCACCGCCTCGAGGTGAGCGGCGCTGTAGTTTTCGGCCTGGAGCAGGAGCTGGTAGACAGGATAGACGCTTTTGGGGTTTTTGACCAGGGCCAGGTCGGTGTCGGCCTTGGTCGACCGCCTGCTCTTGCCGCCTTCGGGGTCGCCCCGCCAGGAACGGACGCGCTCGGCCAGATGCGCATCGTGGGCCAGCAGCTTTGGCACCACCTGGCGCTGGAATTCGGGGTAGGCCATGCGCCGGCGCCAGCTGCACCCCTCGGGCGAGTCGAGAAAGCCGCGCGCCACGATGAGCCGGCGCACCAGGTTGGCCAGCGCTGCCAGCACCTGCAAGGGATGGGTGCCGCCGTTGAGCAGCGAATCGAGGTAAAACAGCGCCTGGCCCAGGCTTCGCTTTCCCACGGCTCCGGTGAACGCGTAGATCGGATCCTTCTTGCTACGGCGCAGAACCTGGCGCACGTCTTCGGCCGTAATGGTGTCGCGCGGACCGGTATAGTCGGCCAGTTTTTCCAGGCTGGTGCAAAAGGTGCGCAGCTCGAAGCCGGTCATCTCCACCAGGGCTTCATAGGCCGCCGGTTCCAGGCGCTTGGCGCGGGGGCTCAAAATCCGTTGCGCCTGGTCCCGCAGCAGGTGCTGCTGGGCTTCCACCTCGGCCCGGCGGGCGCCGGCGGGCACGCTGGCGTCCACCACCACGCCGGCGGCCGTGATGGTTTTGAAGATTTTGCGTCGGCGGTCCACCGAGGCGGCGGTGACAATCAGGTGGTGGCCGGCGGGAAACCCCCTGGCCACTGCCTCGGCCAGGGCGTCGGCCGGGTCGGCGGGCGAAGAGGCGGCCAGGTCCAGGCTGCGGCAGCGGTCCACCAGCGTCTCGAGCCAGCCATCGTTACCGGTGTCCATGCCGGCGGCGTCAAGCAGTTGGCGGCGCGCCTCGGCGTCCACTTCCGCCGGCGGCAGTTGATGTGCCGCCAGCACGGCCAACAGGGCCCTGGCCGCCTTGTCCGGCGCATCGTTTTCCAGGGCGGTGCGGGCCTTCTCCAGGTAGGCGCGCGTGTCGAGGCCGGATTCGAAAACGGTGGTATCGGACAGCAGGACCACCTTGGCATCGCCGAGAAGGCTGTAGGTGTTGACCCGTGCCAGGGCTTCGGCCAGAGCGCCGGGGGCGCTTCCGTCGATGCGGTCCACCCGGTGTGCGGGTGCCGAGGGCCCCAGGACCTTGGCCACGATGGCCCTGACCGCCTCCTGGCAGAGCATCTCCTCGCCGAAGACCAGGTACAGGGACGCCGCTGGTTGCGATGCGTCCAAATGGCGATCCAATTGCTGGTAGCCGATGGTGGTCATGATGGCATTCCGGCTGGACCGATGACAATCAGTCGGGCAAACGGTTGAAGACCAGGTGGCCGACAAAGATGCCGATGCCCACAGTGATGGCGCTGTCGGCGATGTTGAAGGCCGGCCAGTGGTAGCGGCCGAGGTAGAAGTCGAGAAAATCCACCACCTGGCCGAAACGCAGGCGGTCGATGAGATTGCCCACGGCGCCGCCCAGGATCAGGGCAAAGGCGGCCGCCAGGGCCCGGTGGCCGCCGGGCGTGCGGTGAAAGTAGTAGAGGATCAGGCCCATGGCCAGAAAAGTGGCCGCCACGAAGAGCAGTTGTCGCACCACCGGCCCCTGGCTGGCGAGGAACCCGAAGGCGCCGCCGGGGTTGAGCAGATGGGTGAGGTTGAAAAGCCCCTCGATCACCGGAATCGAGTGATACAGTGGAATCCGGGCCATCACCAGGGCCTTGGTGGCCTGGTCCAGGGCGACGACGGCGCCGACGGTCAGGACCAGGTAAAGGTAGCGGCGGTTTGACCTGTTTGGCGTCAACGGTCGCTTTCCTCCCTTCGCACGGGGGCTTTGTCTTAAGTGACGCCCTGCCCGTCACTGGCCCCGATGGCCTCCAGGGTGGCCTGGCAGCGTGGGCAGAGGTCCGGGTGGGCCGCGTCGCTGCCCACGGCCGGATGGTGGATCCAGCAGCGGGCGCATTTTTGGCCCGCGGCGGTTTCCACCCCCACGGCCAGCTCGGGGACCCCTTCGGCCTTGAAGGCGCCTGCGGGCGCGGTTGCCTCGAGCAAGGAGGCTGACGAAACGATCAGCAGGGTGCTCAACTGGTCGGCGAAGGGGGCTAGGCGCCGGCAGGTTTCGGCGCCGGCATACAGGGTCACGGCGGCATCCAGGCCGTGGCCGATGCGCTTTTCGGCCCGGGCGATTTCCAGGGCCCGGGTCACTTCGCCGCGCACCTCGAGGAAGAAGTTCCAGCGTTCGGCCAGGGGCCTGTCTTCCCAGGCCGGGTCCGGCTCGGGCAGGGCGGCCATGTGCACCGATTCCGGCCGGCCCGCCCCGGGCATGCGCCGCCAGATTTCCTCGGCGGTAAAGCAGAGCACCGGCGCCATGAGGCGGGTGAGGGCGTCCAAAATCAGGGCTATGGCTGTCTGGGCGCTGCGCCGGGCCGGGTCCGTCGGTGCCGTGGTGTAGAGCCGGTCCTTGAGCACGTCGAGGTAGAAGGCCGACAGGTCCACCACGCAGTAGTTGTGCAAGGCGTGATGGATGGTGTGAAACTCGTAGCGCTCGTAGGCCCGGCGGCACTTGGCCACCAGCTCCTGGAGCCGGTGCAGGGCGAAGCGGTCGATCTCGGGCATCCGGTCCCGCGCCACGGCATCGGTGGCCGGGTCGAAGTCGTAAAGATTGCCCAGCATGAAGCGACAGGTGTTGCGGATGCGCCGGTAGGCGTCGCTGAGTTGCTTGAGGATCGTCTCGGAGATGCGCACGTCTTCGCGGTAGTCGGCCGCCGAGACCCACAGGCGCAGAATCTCGGCGCCAAAGCGGCGGATCACCTCCGCCGGGGCCACCACGTTGCCCAGGGACTTGCTCATCTTTTTGCCGTCGGCGTCCACCACGAAGCCGTGGGTAAGCACGGCCTTGTACGGCGCCCGTCCCCGGGTGCCCACCGCCGTGAGCAGCGAGGAGTGGAACCACCCCCGGTGCTGATCGCTGCCTTCCAGGTAAAGGTCGGCGGGCCAGGTGAGATTTTCCCGGTCCTCCAGCACGGCCGCGTGGCTGACGCCCGAGTCGAACCAGACGTCGAGGATGTCGGTCTCTTTGACGAATTCGGTGTGGCCGCAACCGCTGCAGGTCGTGCCCGGCGGCAGCAGCTCGGCGGCCGATTTTTCAAACCACACGTCGGCCCCGTGCGTCTCGAACTGGCGGTACACCGTCTCCATCACCGCTGCATCGGTGAGAATCCGCTCGCAGCGGGCGCAGTAGAACACGGCGATGGGCACGCCCCAGGCGCGCTGGCGGGACACGCACCAGTCGGGCCGATTCTCGATCATGCCGTAGATCCGTTCCCGGCCCCAGGCGGGAATCCAGGTTACCGTGTCGATGGCTTCGAGGGATTTCTGACGCAGTCCGGTGCGGTCCATGGAGATGAACCACTGGGGCGTGGCGCGGAAGATCACCGGCTGCTTGCAGCGCCAGCAGTGGGGATAGCTGTGGCGGATCTTCTCACTGGCCAGCAGCACTCCGGCTTGCCGGAGCCGGTCGATGATATCGGCGTTGGCGTCAAAAACCGCCCGCCCGGCCAAATCGGGCACCTCGTCGGTGAAACGGCCCTGGTCGTCCACCGGCGAGTAGCTGTCCAGGCCGTAGGCCAGCCCCACGTCGTAGTCTTCCCGGCCGTGGCCGGGGGCGGTATGCACGCAGCCGGTGCCGGCCTCCAGGGTGACGTGGTTGCCCAGGATGATGAGCGAGGGGCGGTCGTAGAGCGGATGGCGGCAGCGCTTGCGCTCCAGGTCGGCGGCTGCCAGGCGGGCGACGATGCGGTAGTCGGTCAACTGGAAAGTCTGCATGCACCCGTCCACCAGGTCCTCGGCCATGATGAGCACCTCGGTGCCGGTGTCCACGGCGGCGTAAGCGAAATCCGGGTGCAGGGCCACGGCGAGGTTGGCCGGCAGGGTCCAGGGGGTGGTGGTCCAGATGACCATCGACACCGGCCGCCCGGCCAGCTCCGGCGCCAGACGGCCCAGGTCGTCGATCATGGGAAACTTGACGAAGATCGACGGCGAGCCCTCGTCGGCATACTCGATCTCCGCTTCGGCCAGGGCCGTCTGGCAGCTGCAACACCAATGGATCGGTTTTTTGCTGCGAAACAGGCTGCCGTCAACGGCGAACTTGAAACACTCGCGGGCAATCGTCGCCTCGTAGCGGTAGGCCATGGTCAGGTAGGGGTCGTCCCAGTCACCGGTGACGCCCAGGCGCCTGAACTCCTCGCGCTGCACGTCGATGAAGCGCTCGGCATAGGCCCGGCACTGGCGCCGCACGTCGGCCTGGCTCATGGTCAGCTTCTTCTGGCCCAGTTCCTTGTCCACGTTGTGTTCGATGGGCAGTCCGTGGCAGTCCCATCCGGGCACGTAGACGGCGTCGAAGCCGGCCATCTGGCGGCTGCGTACGATGAAATCCTTCAGGATCTTGTTCATCGCCGTGCCGATGTGGATGTGGCCGTTGGCATACGGCGGGCCGTCGTGGAGAATAAACGGGGGCCGGCCGGCCGATAGGCGGCGGATCTTGCGGTAAAGGTCCGCCTGCCGCCAAGCGGCAAGCTGCTCCGGCTCGCGCTGGGCTAGGTTGGCCTTCATGGGAAAGTCGGTTTTGGGCAGGTTAAGCGTTTTTTTGTAGTCCATCTTGCCTCCGCTTGACAACATGATGCGCCAGGATACAGTCGAAAAGAAATAGAATGCCCCCTTCGGACTGTCAAGTGATTTGGCCGCCTTGACAGCTTTGGCGCGGAGACGGTACACGCCGGCCAGCGAACGAGTGGATCCAAAGTCATCGAAAAAGAAAGGCAAGAGCATGCAGATCAGCGATGGCCTTCACGCCTTCTTGTGGAATTCGCCCCGGGTCAACAACTGCAACGCCTATCTGATCGACGCCGGGGTGCGCATTCTCATCGATCCCGGCCACGCCGCCTACTTCGACCATGTGCGCCGCGGTCTGGACGAACTGGGCATCATGCTCGAGGACATCGACCTGGTGGTGGCCACCCACGCCCACCCGGACCACGTCGAGGCGGTGACCATGTTCGAGGCCCTGCCGGCCCGTTTTGCCTTGCACAGCGAGGAATGGCGCCTGGTGGAAGAGATGGCCCCCCTGCTGAAAGCCTCCCTCGGGGTCGAGGCCAAGGTTCTGAAGCCGGATTTTTTTATCGCCGAGGGCAGCCTCAACGTGAAAGGGGTGGCGCTGCAGGTCTATCACACACCGGGGCATGCGCCGGGAGCGGTCTGCATCCACTGGCCGGAGGCCGGTGCCCTGTTCAGCGGCGACCTGATTTTCGCCGGCGGCCTGGGGCGCACCGATCTTCCCGGCGGCGATGCCGAGGCCCTCAAAAGAAGCATCCGGCGCATGGCGGGATTGAAAGGCGTGCGCTACCTGCTTTCGGGCCATGGGCCCATCGTGGAGGGAGAGGACGCGGTGCGGCGCAATTTCGAGAACGTCGAGCGGGCCTGGTTCGCCTACATCTAAAGGCCCGCCATCAAGCCTCGCCCGCCCCGGGCAGGGCGGCCTCCAGGCGGCGGTGAAAAGCCTCTCGCAGCGCTTCCAGGGCCGCCTGCCAATCCGGGTCGGCCGGGAGATTGGGCACCACCGCCGAGCCGGAGATGCCTTCGGCGGCCAGTCGCTCAAGGGCGGCATCGACGTGGCGCCGCGACAGCTGGTCCCGGTCTTCCCGGTACTGTTCAAAAGATCTCCGCCATCCGGCCGGGTCAATCTCCGGCAAACTGGCCACCACCGGTGACCAGAGGTCTGGCCCCTGGTCCGGGTCGGTGCGTCGGGGCAGGGCCAGCGCCAGTTCCCGGCGGCCCTGGATACCGTAATCGGCCCCGAGTCCGTCGACGGCTTCCAAGAGCCGCTCGGGGGATAGCCGCCCGTCTTCGTACTGCTGTACCAGGCCGGCGAGTCGTTTGCGGGCTTCCTCCCGCTGTTGTTGCTGTTTTTCTTCTTCGCTCAAAGTCAGGTGACGGGTCCGGGCCATCACCAGGTCCAGGGTGCTTTTTATTTCGCCCATGATCGTTCTCCCTTCCTCGTCGGCAGTCGCGTTTTGGCGCCATTGCGTGTGCCCCGTTCGACCCGTCAGACAAGTCGGACGGTCTTACGGCTTGAAGCATGGTTGCCCGCGTTATACTCGCCGTGGCCCCACCCTGGGGAACAGCAGGATCAGCGCCACGGTGAGCGGCGGCACGAAGGATATGGCCAGCAGCACCGGCCGTACGCCAAAGGCGTCGGCAAAGGCCCCTGCCACAGGGGTGAACAGGCCGCCCAGGCCGTAGGCCAGCCCCATCATCAGGCTGGCCACCATCGAGCGGCCCCGGGGGGCGATCTGCTGGGCCATGGCTACCCCCAGCGGCATGGTGGCCAGCACCATGAAGCCGGCGGTGAAGGCGCCCAGGTAGATCCAGACCCCCCGGGCGTACATCATCATCAGCAGCGCCGGGGTCATCAATGCGTGGGTTGCCAGGAAGACCGGCTTGAAGCCGATGCGGTCGGCCAGGTGACCGGCCAGCAGACCGCTGAAGGTGCCGGCGGCGGTAAACAGGGCGAAGATCCCGCCGGCGGCTACCAGCGAGTAACCCTCCTGGACCATCAACACCGGGGCGAAGGTGATAAACGACTGACCCACCACGGCCCGCAGCACCATCACCAGCCAGATGAGGACAATGGTGCGCCAGACGTGTCCCAGGGCGTCCTTCAGGGCCCGGTAGAAGCCGAGGTTCTGCAGGCCCTCGCTTTCCGGTGTCGGCAGGACACGGTAGAGCCAGAGCCACACCGACGCGCCGAAGGCCATGGTCCAAGGGAGCGCCGACAAACCGAAGCGGGCCACGTAAGCGGTGACGAACACGGGCCCCACGGCGAAAGCCAGGGTGCCGCCGGCGTTGAACACCGACATGCAGAACCCGGCGTTGCGGCCGGCGTACACGGGCACCATCCCTGTCACCGCAGGATGGTACATCGAGGAGCCGACGGACCCCAGGGCCACGGCCAGCAGCAAGACCCAGAAGGTCGGTGCCACCCCCGAAAAGGGAATGAAGATCACCGTCATGGCCAGCCCCCCCAGGGGAAACAGGCGCGACTGGTAGCGGTCGGCGAAGTAGCCCACCGTGGGTTGCACGATGAAGGCCAAAAAACGGGCCGTCCCGGCGATGATCCCCACTTGGGCCAGGGACAAACCCAGCTTGTCCACGAAGGCAGGGAAGAGGGGGCTGATGAAGGCGCTGTAAACGTCCCCGGTGAAGTGCACCAGGGTCAGGGCGAAGATCATGCGCAGGTTGGCAGAGGCGGTCATGGCGGCAGATCAAAAGCAGGTCCAATGTCAACGGCAGGGCGGCCCGGTGCCACGGCAAGGTGACAACTTAGGCAAACAACCGGTTCAAGTCAATGCAGACGAGGCGTTTTTGGACCGGCGGCCGCCGGAGCCCGGGGCCTGAGCTTCGGGCTCCTCTTCACCCGCGACGGCTCCCTGGTGGCGGTTACCGCCAGCTCTCCTGCCAGGAGGCCGGCAGCAGGCGCAGGGCGTGGGTTTCGGGCATGCCGGCGCGCAGGATCTTGTCGGCGGCGCTGCCGTAAGGGTAGGGGACGCTGCGGCAGACGAGGCGGTGGGGGCGCGGCTCCCAGATGACGTACTTGGCTTCGGGGGTGCCGTCGCGGGGCTGGCCTACGCTGCCCACGTTGACGATGTGGCGCAGGCCCGGATCCAGCAGGGTCGGCCCTGGGGACAGGCCGGAACGGAAGCGGCGCACTCCGTCGCCGCCCACCAGCTCGAGGCGGTGGGTGTGGCCGACGAAGCAGATGCGCTCGGGCATGACGGCGAACCATTCGTCGATTTCCTGCGCAGACACCTGGAACAGGTAGCGCCAGACGGAGTCGGGGGGGAAGCCGTGGACGAAGCGGGCCTCCCATTTTTCGACGGTTTCGGGTAGATCCGCGATAAAGCGCAGGCTGCGGGCGCTGAGCAACCCCAGGGTCATCTCCATGGAACGGCGGGCCGCGGCGTTGAACCAGTCCAGCACCCCTGGGTCCAATGCAGCCGCCTCGTGGTTGCCCATCACGGTGGGACAGCCGAGGGCCGCGATACGCCGCAGCACCGCCTCGGGCTCGGCGCCGTAGCCGACGCAGTCGCCCAGGCAGACGAGGTGATCGACGGCGCAGGTTTCGAGATCGTCCAGGACGGCCGTCAGGGCGTCGAGATTGCCGTGGATATCCGAAATGACGGCGATGCGCATGGCGGCACGCTTCCTCCACGATTTTGAAACGGGAAACTTGGCTTTTGGGTCCCTTATTTCTGGATGGACACTATCTGTGATATGGTTTTTGCAATCTTGACGGCTCCGCCAAAAGGACCGCCACCGGACGGCACCAAGGCCTGCCTATCCGGCGATTCCCAGGATCAACCCCTGTTGGTAGCGCAGGATCAGCTCCGGGTCGGCCAGCAGGTAGGTCGCCGCCCCCAGGGACAGAAACGGACCGAAGGGAATGGCGGTCTTCAGCCCCCGGCCGCTGCGCACCATGGCCAGCAGGCCGGCCAGGGTGCCGTAGAAGGCGGCGGCAAAAAGGGTGAACACCGCACCCTGCCACCCGATGACGGCCCCGATGAGCACCATGAGCTTCACATCCCCCATTCCCATGCCCTCGCGGCGCGTGAGCAGGCGGTAGCCGGCGGCCACCAGGTAGAGGATACCGGCGCCGGTGAAGGCGCCGACAAGCCCCTGGCGCCAGCTCAGGGGAGTGAGGACCGCGGCCGCCGGGTACAGCAGGGCCGCAGCGGGCAGGATCACCCGGTCGGGAATGATGCGGTGGTCGATGTCGATGCACGAGACGGCCAGCAGCACCGCCATCAGGGCGAAAGCCACCACGGCCGGCCCCCCCGGGCCGAAGCGCAGCAGGCAGCCGACGGCCATGGCGCCGCCGGTCAACTCGACGACGGGATAGCGCCAGCTGATCGGTGCATGGCAGTGACGGCAGTGGGCCCTGAGCCACAGGAAACTGACCACCGGGATGTTGTCCCGGGCCGCCAGCGGCTCGCCGCAATGGGGGCACGCCGAACGGGGCGGATCCACGATGGACTGGCCCGCGGGCAGGCGGTGGATGGCCACGTTGAGAAAACTGCCGATGCACAGGCCCGCCAGGAGACTGAACAAGACCCACCAGAACGATTCCATGGCCGCAGCTTACCGCCAACGTCGCTAAAACTCAACTTTCGCCGTCGGCATAACCGGCTTGTCAAATCGGCATTCGCGCTTATATTAATAAACTTTGGCTGAATTTCAACCGTTTGAGGAGTTGGCATGGCCGAGACCGATCGAGACGATTTGATCAGCATCATCGAGGACGGCGAAGATGCGGAGAGCGTTCCCACCACCTTGCCGCTGATGCCGGTGCGCGACGTGGTGATTTTCACCGACATGCTGCTGCCGCTCTTCGTGGGGCGGGAGAAGTCGATCCGCGCCGTGGAAGCGGCCGTGAACGCCGACGGCTTCGTCATGCTGGCCACCCAGAAGGACCCGGCCAGCGAAGACCCCAAGCCGGAAGAGATCTACGAGGTGGGCACCGTCGGCCGGGTGCTGCGCATGATCCGGATGCCCGACGGACGGGCCAAGGCCCTGGTGCAGGGGGTGGGCAAGGCGCGGATTGTGCGCTACCTGCGCCGGCGCCATTCTTTCCGGGTGCGCATCGAGCCCATCGAGGAGCCGCGGGTGGACGAGCCGAGCCTGGAGACCGAGGCCATGATGCGCAACGTGCGGGAGCATGCCGCCAAGTTGCTGACCCTGCGCGGCGAGATGACCACCGATATCGCCTCGATCCTCGAGAGCATCGAGGAGCCCGGCAAGCTGGCCGACCTGGTGGCCACCAACCTCAAGCTCAAGATCGAGGAATCCCAGGGGCTGCTGGAGATCTTCGATCCGGTGGCGCGCCTGGAGCGGGTCAATTCGTTTCTGGCGCGGGAGCTGGCCTTGTCCTCGGTGCAGGCCAAGATCCAGTCCAACGTGCGCGACGAGATCAGCAAGGGGCAGCGCGACTACTTCCTGCGCGAGCAGATGCGCGCCATCCATCGCGAGCTGGGGGAAACGGACGACCGGCTCCAGGAAATCGAAGACTACCGGGCCAAGATCAAGAAGGCCAAAATGCCCGCCGAGGCCGCCGAGGAGGCGGCCCGGCAGCTGCGGCGCCTGGAGCTGATGCACGCCGAGTCGGCCGAGGCATCGGTGGTGCGCACCTACCTGGACTGGCTGGTGGAGTTGCCCTGGAACCGCACCACCAAGGACGTGATCGACATCGCGGCGGCCAAGAAGGTTCTCGACCAGGACCACTACGGGCTGGAGAAGGTCAAGGACCGCATCCTGGAATACCTGAGCGTGCGCAAGCTCAACCCGGCCACCAAGGGGCCGATTCTCTGCTTCGTGGGGCCGCCCGGGGTGGGCAAGACCTCTTTGGGCCGCTCCATCGCCCGGGCCATGAAGCGGCGCTTCGTGCGCATCAGCCTCGGCGGCATTCGCGACGAGGCCGAGATCCGCGGCCACCGGCGCACCTACATCGGCGCCCTGCCCGGTCGCATCATCCAGGGGCTCAAGCAGGCCGGCAAGGCCAACCCGGTGTTCATGATGGACGAAATCGACAAATTGGGAGCCGATTTTCGCGGCGATCCGTCCGCCGCCCTCCTCGAGGCCCTGGACCCCGAGCAGAACCATGCCTTCTCGGACCATTACCTCAACCTGCCCTTCGACCTGTCGAAAGTGATGTTCATCCTGACAGCCAACATGCTCGACACCATTCCCTCGGCCCTCCTGGACCGCATGGAGGTGATCCAGATCTCCGGCTACACGGTGGAGGAAAAGCGCAAGATCGCCCGCCGCTACCTGCTGCCGCGCCAGTTGAAGGAAAACGGCCTCAAGCCGCGCCAGATGACCATCAGCGACGGCGCCCTGGACCAGATCATCGAGGAGTACACCATGGAGGCGGGGCTGCGGAACCTTGAGCGCGAGCTGGGGAGCCTGTGCCGCAAGGTGGCCCGGCGACGGGCCGAAGGCGACAAGCGCACCGCGGCCGTCACCCGCGCCAACCTGGGACGGTATCTCGGTGTGCCGCGCTTTTATCCCGAACTCGACCAGGAGGAAAGCCAGGTGGGCCTGTCCACCGGACTGGCCTGGACCCAGGTCGGCGGTGAGGTGCTCTACGTGGAGGCGACGTTGCTCGGGGGCAAGGGGGAGCTGCTGGTCACCGGCCAGATCGGCGAGGTGATGCAGGAGTCGGCCCGGGCTGCCCTGAGCTATGCCCGCGCCAACCTGCCCGCACTAGGGGTCAAGGCGTCGTACCTGGACAACCTCGACGTGCACATCCACGTGCCGGCCGGCGCCATTCCCAAGGACGGTCCTTCGGCGGGGGTGGCCATGGCCGTGGCCTTGATTTCGGCCCTGACCCGGCGGCCGGTGCGCAAGGACGTGGCCATGACCGGAGAGATCACGCTGCGCGGCCGCGTTCTGCCCATCGGCGGGCTGAAGGAAAAGGCCCTCGGGGCCCTGCGGGCCGGGATCCGGACCATCCTGATGCCGGAGAAGAACCGTCGCGAGCTCGAAGAACTGCCCGCTTCCCTCAAGCGCAAGATCAAGTTCGTTCCCGTCCGCCAGATGGACGCGGTGCTGGAGGTGGCTCTCCTGCCGCCGGAGCCGGCGCCCCGGCGCCGAAAAGCCGTGCCGCGTGCAGCCAAGGCCAAGACCAGAGCCGCCGGCCGGAGTGCCGAGTGAAGGTGCTGGCGCTGGACACGGCCACCGGTCCCTGCACCGTGGGGCTGCTCGACGACGCTGAACTCGTCGCCGAAGGCGCCAGCAGCGCCGTCAACGGCCCGGTGCGAAGGCTGATGCCGCTGGTGGTCGAGGTGCTGGCGCAAGCGGGCCTGAAGCTCTCCCAGGTGGACCTGATGGCCGTGACCCGCGGGCCGGGAAGCTTCACCGGCCTGCGGGTGGGAATGGCCACGGTGCAAGGGCTGGCGCTGGCCACGGGAATTCCGGTGGTGGCCGTTTCCTCGCTGGAGGCCCTGGCCCTCCAGGCGGCCGACGACGCCGTGGTGGCGCCGCTGATCGACGCCCGGCGCGGCGAGGTGTACAGTGCCGTTTACAAGGTTGAGGCGGGAAAACCGACCGTGTTGGCGCCGGAGGCGGCATTGACGCCGCAGGCGGCCGCCGGCCGCATCCAGGGCCCCTGCATTCTCATCGGCTCCGGCGTCGAGGTCCATCGCGAGACGCTGGAGGCGGCCCTGGCAGAGCGTGCCACCCTGGCGCCGCCGGCGCTCAATGCCCTGCGCGCCGCCAGCGTGGGGCGCCTGGCCCTGCAACGCATTGGGGAGGCCGGGCCGGCGGTCGAATTGGTGCCGCGCTACCTGAGGGCCGCCGACGCCAAGCCGCGCGTCCGTGGGGGGCGCAGGGTCGGCATTGACAAAAGTCAGCCCGATTGTTAAAGATTTAGGCCGTCGAGTCTGGTTGGGAGAAAATCTAATGGAACCGTTTGTTTGGCCCGAGCCGCCGCGTCAGGTGGCTTTTCCTATTGCGCGACCCGGTTATGGCCTCATTGCTGCAGCCGCCTTCGTCGCTCTGGTGTTGGCCCTGATCGGTTGGGCCTGGCCGGCGGTGGTGGCGCTGGTGGCGACCCTGGCCATCGCCGGATTCTTCAGGGACCCGGACAGGGTGGTTCCCCAGGCCGCCGGCGCCGTGGTATCGCCGGCGGATGGCAAGGTGGTGGCCGCCGGCCCGGAAGCCCACAGCTCGGTGTACGGCGGTCCCTGCGTTCGGGTGAGCGTGTTCATGTCGGTGTTCAACGTCCACGTGAACCGGGCGCCCATTGCCGGCCGGGTCACCCGGGTGGACTACCACCCGGGAAAATTCATCGCCGCCAACCTCGACAAGTCTTCTGATGTCAACGAACGCAACGCCGTTACTCTGGAGTCGGCCGACGGCGAGCGGATCGTGGTGGTCCAGATCGCCGGCCTCATTGCGCGACGCATCATCTGCGGCCTTTCCGTCGGCCACGAGGTGAACCGGGGGCAGCGCTACGGCATGATCTGCTTCGGCTCGCGGCTCGACGTTTTCCTGCCCCCGGAGGCGCGGTTGGAGTGTAAAGTGGGCGACAGGGTGCAAGCCGGCACCCATATCCTGGGTTATCTGAGATAGGCGGCCCGGGTCCGGGATGGAACTTTCAATCGCCGCCTGGTGAGTTCCGGGCGGCGTACCGGGGACGGCCGACAACGGAAGGGATGGTATGACAAAGCGTTATTCGATTGCGGTGGTGCCCGGAGACGGTACCGGCCCGGAAGTGATCGCCGAAGGGGTCAAGGTGCTGGATGCGGCCGCCGCCAAGGCGGGTTTTCTTCTCGACTACGACTATTTTCCCCTTGGCGGCGAACACTACCTGGCCAGCGGCGAGCTGCTTGGCGCGGACACGGTATCGAAGCTGGCGGGCGCCGATGCCATCTATCTGGGCGCCATCGGGCATCCGCGGGTCAAGCCGGGGGTCTTGGAAAAGGGGATTCTGCTCGAGCTGCGTTTCCAGTTGGATCAGTACATCAACCTGAGGCCGGTGCGGCTCTACGAGGGGGTGTCCACCCCGTTGAAGGGCAAGGGGCCGGCGGATATCGACTTCGTGGTGGTGCGGGAAAACACCGAGGGGCTTTACACCGGTGCCGGTGGCTGCCTGAAGCGCGGCACTGCCGACGAGGTGGCCGTGCAGGAGTCGATTAACACCCGCAAGGGGGTCGAGCGTTGCATCCGCTTTGCCTTCGATTACTGCCGCCAGCGCAACCGTCAAAAGAAGCTCACCCTCTGTGGCAAGACCAACGTGCTCACCTATGCCTTCGACCTCTGGCAGCGGGTGTTCGACGAGGTGGCCACCGAGTATCCGGATATCCGCACCGACTACGCCAACGTGGACGCCATCTGCATGTGGATGGTCAAAAATCCCGAGTGGTTCGATGTGATCGTCACCGACAACATGTTCGGTGACATCATCACCGACCTGGGGGCCATGATCCAGGGCGGCATGGGGATCGCCGCCGGCGGCAACATCAATCCGGCCGGCGTGTCGATGTTCGAGCCCATCGGCGGTTCGGCCCCCAAGTACACCGGCCAGGGCAAGATCAATCCGCTGGCGGCGATTCTCGCCGGCCAGTTGATGCTTGAAACCATTGGAGAACGACAGGCCGCCGGCTGGATCGAGGAGGCGGTGCAGAGGGTGCTGCGCAACGACATCAAGGACGTGGCCGCGGGACGCATGGGGCTGACCACCAGCGAGGTGGGCGACCGGGTCGTCGATTACCTGGTGTCCATCCAGAAATGAGGATTTTTGTTCAAGATCAAGGCCTGCGAAAAAATAACCGCAGGCATATGGTTGATATTCCGAGGATTATTTTTTTAGCAGAACGCAGAGATGGGGCAAAAAGATCATTTATGGATGGACGCTACCTGACCCGTGGATAACCATGCAACCTGCCCGCCGGGCCGCCGTTGCAAGCCGACGGCAGAATCGCGGCGGGTGCCTTTGGGGCAAGAAAAGGAAGTCGCGTTGGAACGGATTCCCATGACCAAGGAGGGCTACATGGCCCTCAAACAAGAGTTGGATCGACTCAAGACCATTGAGCGGCCGGAGAACATCCGCGCCATCGAAGACGCCCGCAGCCAGGGGGATCTTTCGGAAAACGCCGAGTATGCCGCGGCCAAGGATCGACAAGGCTTTCTCGAGGCCCGCATCAACGAGCTGGCCTACAAGCTGGCCAACGCCGAGGTGATCGATTCGCAAGACCTGCCCCGGGACCGGGTGCGTTTTGCCAGCCGGGTGAGCCTGGAAAACGTCGAGACCGGCGAACGGGTCTTCTACCAGCTGGTGGGCCCGGAGGAGTCGGACATCGAGCGCGGACGCATCTCGATCTCATCGCCCCTGGGCAGCGCCATCATGGGCAAACGCCCCGGCGAAGAGGTGGTACTCGAGGCGCCGGGGGGCAGGCGCTACTACGAGTTGGTGGAGATTCTTTAATTGTCGCTCGGCGCTTAGCCCGATGCGCCGAGCGCCGAGCGAGGAGAATACGACGTGGCACGCATTACGGTGGAAGACTGCCTCAAGCGGGTGAACAACCGCTTCAAGCTGGTAAACATGGTGGCGCGGCGGGTGCGTCAGATCCGCGAGGGGTCCGAGTACCTGATCAGCTCGCCCAAGAACGAGGATATCGTGGTGGCCCTGCGCGAGATCGCCGCCGGCAAGGTGGTGGAAAAGGTCGACGCTGCCAAGGAATCCTGACGCCGGCGTGGCGCGGCCTTCCCGTGCATACCGGGCGGTCAACACCGCCATCGGAAGGGCCATCGGCGATTACGCCATGATCGAGGCCGGGGACCGTATCCTGGTGGCCGTTTCCGGCGGCACCGACAGCCTGGTGCTGCTGTGGATGCTGCGCCAACGCCAGCGATGGTCGCCGGTGTCTTACACCCTGTTGCCGGTGTACATCGATCCGGGCTTCCCCGGCGACCGCGGCCAGGCCGCCGCCGCCTTTTGCGAAGGTCTCGGTCTGCCCCTTAAGGTGGTCCACACCGACGACGGCGTGCGCGCCCACGGCCCGGAGAACCTGGAGAATCCCTGTTTTTTCTGCGCCCGGCGCCGCCGGCGGCGGTTGTTTGAAATCGCCGAAGCCGACGGCTGCCGCAAGATGGCCCTGGGACACAACCAGGACGACGTCATCGAGACCTTCTTCATCAATGTCTGCTATGCAGGTGAAATCAGCACCATGGTGCCGGCCCAATCTTTTTTCGACCAAAGGTTTGTCGTGATCCGCCCCCTGGCCTACGCCCCGGCGGCCACGGTGCGCCGCCTGGCCCGCGAGATCGGCCTGCCCCGGATCGTCAATCCCTGCCCCAGCGCCGAAAATTCCCGGCGGCGGCAGATCCGCGACCTCCTCGCCGGCCTCTACCGCAGCAACCGCAAGGTCCGGGGCAACATTTTCAACGCCTTGCACAACGTCAAACGGGAGTACCTGCTCAAGCCATGAGAGACGTCCAAAACGATCGGGACCACCGCAACCTGCCCATCGACAAGGTGGGTATCAAGAATCTTCGCTATCCGATCAAGGTATTGGATCGTCAAAATGGCTTTCAGCACACCGTGGCCACCATCAACATGTACGTGGACCTTCCCGACCGCTACAAGGGAACCCACATGAGCCGGTTCGTGGAGATGCTCCACCTGTTTCGGCCGGAAGTGTCGCTGAAAAAAATCACCGAGCTTTTGGCCCAGATGAAGGAATATCTCAACGCGGCGTCGGCGCACATCGAAGTGAGCTTTGCCTACTTCATCGAAAAGCTCGCCCCGGTGAGCGGCGCCCCGGGGCTGATGGACTACGACTGCCGGTTTCTCGGATCGAGCAACCACGACAACAAGACCGACCTGGTGCTGGAAGTGATGGTGCCCATCTCATCGGTATGCCCCTGCTCCAAGGAGATTAGCAAGGTGGGGGCCCACAACCAGCGGGGCCAGGTCAAGCTACAGGCGCGCTTCAAGAAGTTCATCTGGATCGAAGACATGGTTCACCTGGTGGAAGCGGCCGCGTCCTGCGACGTGTATTCCGTGCTCAAGCGCGTGGATGAAAAGTACGTTACCGAAAAGGGGTACAACAACCCCAAGTTTGTCGAAGACATCGTTCGCGATATCGCTGTCGCGCTGCAGCGCGACCCCAACATCACCTGGTTTTCCGTCAGTGCGGAAAACTTCGAATCCATTCACAACCACAGCGCCTTCGCCCACATCCTCAGCGGCCCGCCGCCGGTTCTTTGAACGCGTTGCAGCGTTGCATGCGCCGGCGCTGCCCGGCATTTTTCAGCGTTCGTTACCCTTGGACCCGATCCGGGATTTCCACCAATTCACGCCGTATTTCCCAACGTAGAGGGCTCACGGCAGTCGTTGCCGTAGCGCCGCCAACACCGGGTCGGCCCGGCGGCCGGGGGTGTTGATCAGGACGACGAAGCGGTACAAGGCGCCGGAGGGGCCCTCGATGTAGCCGGCGCGGGTCTGGATGCCGCTTAAGGTGCCGGTTTTGTAGCGGGCGCGGCCATGGCTGGGCAGCAGGTGCCGGTGGGGGGCGAAGGCGGCCAGGAGCCGGTCCAGGTCGGCGGCGGTCACCCGGTTCTGCCGTGCGATGCCCGACCCTTCCACCAGCTGGAAGTTTTCCCATCCCAGGTTGCGGCGGGCATGGTCGCAAGCCAGGCGCACCCCCTTTTCCAGGGTGCCGGGAAGGCCGTGGACCTTGGCCCCGGCGGCGATGAGCAGCTGGTTGGCGATGAAGTTGTTGGAGTGCTCCAGCATCCGGGCGACCACCTCGGCGAGGGGGAAGGGAGAGGCGAACACCAGCACCGGGGGGACCTCCGGCGGGACCATCCCCCGGCGGACGGTACCGGCAACCGGTTGTCCGGCCTCGGCGAGGAAATGGGCCAGCAGGTGCCCGGCGTAGAGGGCGGCCTGGCCGCCGTCATGGGTGAGCACCAGGCGGCCGTCAGCCGGCGGGCGTTGCTTCAACAGTGCCCGGGCGAAGGGCAGCAGGGGGGTCTGGGGCTCGGCGCTGACGTAGCGGCCGGCGGCGCACCGGCGGACCGAGACGGTGTTGAAGTTGGCGCACAGGGCGCCGTTGGGGGCGTCGTAGGGGTTGGCGGAATCCGAGACGCCGGGGATGGTCAGCGGTCGGGCGAAATCGCTGCCGTCCACCACGAGCTCGGATACCGGGGCCAAGCGCGGGGCCAGGTCCCGGGCCAGATCGGCCAGCACTTCCGAAACCAGCAGCGGGTCGCCGTGGCCGCGGGCGTAGAGGCAGCCTTCCTCGTCCTGGAAGAAGTCCGTGGTGAACCGGTAGCCCGGGCCCAGGTGGGTCAGGGCCACGTGGGCGGTGAGGAGCTTGAGCACCGACGCGGGGATCCGCGGCCTGTCGGCGTTCCAGGAAATCAGCCGGCGGCCAGCGGCATCGGTCACCAGCAGGCTGTCCCGCGGCCCCAATAGCGACGCCAGGTCCGGAGGAAGGGAGGCGGAGCGGGCCAAAGGGGCCGCGGCCAGCAGCAGGGCCGGGACCAGGAAGCGCCAAAGGCGGCTGATCATGGCCGCTCCCCGTTCTCTGCTCGGCTGTCGAGCAGGATGGTGACCGGGCCGTTACCCACCAAGGCCACCTGCATGAAGGCCTGGAAGCGGCCGGTTTCCACTCGAACGCCCCGGTCCCTTGCCGCCGCCACGAAATCCAGGTAGAGCGCTTCGGCCCGCCCGGGGGGCGCCGCGTGGATGAACGAGGGGCGGCGCCCGCGACGGCAGTCGGCCAGCAGGGTGAACTGGGAGACGGCCAGCAGGGCCCCGCCGGTGTCCAGCAGGCTGCGGTTCATCTTTCCGGACTCGTCCTCGAAGATCCTCAGGTGAACGATCTTCTCGGCCAGGTAGCAGGCGTCCGCCGGGGTGTCCCCCTCGGCCACGCCCAACAGCACCATCAGCCCGGCACCGATGGCGCCCACGACGGTGCCCTCCACGGTGACGCTGGCCTGGGTGACCCGCTGAATCACGGCACGCATGGCTGCCTCCTTAGGTTCCGTCTCGTCACAGAAACGGTGAGCTTGCGCTTGATTTTCCGGTCTCTGGCCTCCGTCGGCGTTACCGTGATCACGGACGCCGCTTCAGGGCGTCGGCAAAAGGGTTGTGAAACGGCTGCCGCCGGGGCTTGGCCGTCGGTTTGCCCCCGGATGCCGGACGGCGCGGGGCGCCGGGATCGGCCGGGGCAGGAGATTCGGCGCCCCGGCGCAGGCTCAAGGCGATGCGCCGCCGCTCCAGGTCCACCGCCAGCACCCGCACCATGACTTTCTGCTGGACCTGGACCACCTCGGCCGGGTCGCGCACGAAGCGGTCAGCCATCTGGCTCACGTGCACCAGCCCGTCCTGATGAACCCCCACGTCCACGAAGGCGCCGAAGCGGGTCACGTTGGTGACGATCCCCGGCAGGCGCATCCCCACGGCCAGGTCCTCGATTTTTTCCACCCCGGCGGCGAAGGCGAAGGGCTCGAAGCGCCGGCGCGGATCACGGCCCGGCTTGGCCAGTTCCGCCAGGATGTCGTTGAGGGTCGGCAGGCCCACCTCGTCGGTGACGTAGCGGTTCAGGTCGATTCGTCGGCGCAAGGCGGCGTCGGCCATCAAGTCCGCCACCTGGCAGCCGAGATCGGCGGCCATGGCAGCCACCACGGGATAGCGTTCCGGGTGGACGGCGCTGGCATCGAGAATGTTGGGGCCGCCGGCGATGCGCAGGAACCCGGCGGCCTGCTCGAAGGCCTTGGGCCCCAGGCGGGGGACATTCTTGAGTTCCTCCCGGGTCTGAAACGGGCCGTGGGCGTCCCGGTGGGCCACGATGTTGTGCGCCAGGCGCGGTCCAAGGCCGGACACATAGGTGAGCAGGGCGGCGCTGGCGCGGTTGACGTCCACCCCCACGGCGTTGACGCAGCTCACCACCACGTCGTCCAGGGCCTGCTTGAGGGCGGTCTGGTCCACGTCATGCTGGTACTGGCCCACGCCGATGGACTTGGGGTCTATCTTGACCAGCTCGGCCAGCGGGTCCATCAGGCGCCGGCCGATGGATACCGCCCCGCGCACGGTGAGATCCAGGTCGGGAAACTCCTCCCGGGCGATTTCCGAGGCGCTGTAGATCGAGGCCCCGCTCTCGTTGACCAGGGCCACGGCCACCGTCGGGGGAAGGGACAGGGACCTGAAGAAAGCCTCGGTTTCCCTGCCGGCGGTGCCGTTTCCCACGGCCACCGCCTCCACGGCAAACTCGGCCACCAGGGCCTCGGCCCGGCGGGCGGCCCGCTGGCGCTGGTCGGCCGATCCGTGGATGAAGAGGGTTTCGTGGTGCAGCAGCTTGCCCTGCCGGTCGAGGCAGACGAGCTTGCAGCCGGTGCGAAACCCCGGATCCACGCCCATTACCCGCCGCGGCCCCAAGGGCGGCGCCAGGAGCAGCTGGCGCAGGTTTTCGGCAAAGACGGCGATGGCCTCGGCGTCGGCCCGCTGCTTGGTGGCCAGGCGCAGCTCGGTTTCCATGGCCCGGCTCATCAGGCGCCGGTACCCGTCCTCCACCGCCAGGGCCACCTGCCGTCCGTCCTCGCCGTCCGTCCGGACGAAAAGCCGCCTGAGCAAGCCGATGGCCCCGTCCTCCGGCGGAAGGAGGCGCAGGTTGAGCACTTCCTCCTTCTCGCCCCGTCGCATGGCCAGGATGCGGTGGGAGGGGGCCGTGGCGGCCGGCTCGCTCCAGTCGAAGTAGTCCTTGAACTTGGCGCCATCGGCCTGCTTGCCGGCGATGACGGTGGTGCGAAAGACCGCATGATCGGAAAAGTAGGCGCGCATGCGGGAGCGGGCCTCAGCGTCCTCGTTGACCGTCTCGGCGATGATGTCCCGGGCTCCGGCCAGGGCCGCCTCCACGTCGGGCACCTCTTTTTCGGCATCCACGAAGGCGGCGGCCGCCTCCCGGGGATCGATGCCGGTCTGGGCCAGCAGGGCTTCGGCCAAGGGAGCCAGCCCCTTTTGCCGGGCCATGGCGGCCCGGGTGCGCCGCTTGGGGCGGTAGGGCAGGTAGATGTCCTCCAACTCGGCCAGGGTCGCTGCGGCGGCCACCTTCGCCTCGAGGTCCTCGTCCAGATGCCCGTTTTGCTCGAGGGACTTGAGGACGGCGCCGCGGCGGGCGTCCAGTTCGGCCAGCCGGGCCATCCGGTCCCGGATGGCGGTGATGGCCACCTCGTCCAGGCTGCCGGTGGCTTCCTTGCGGTAGCGGGCGATGAACGGGACGCTTGCGCCGGCTTCGAGCAGCGCGGCGGCGGCCTGGACCCGGGAGGCGTCCAGGGAAAGCGCAGCGGCGATGGCGGCGACGTGTCGGGAGGGGGCGGAAGTTTCCTGCAATCCGTTGGGTGTCATGGGCCCTCTGGTGTTTTTTTCGGGGAAAAGGGCGCTTGATCCGGCACCGGCCCGGGACAAGCGCTTTACGAGGCGCCGACGCTTGCTGTTGACGACGGCCGATTCCCTCGGGCGGCGGCGAAGGCCTGCCGGGCTTCGTCGGCGAGCAGTGTCGGCCGGTCGGTGTAGCGCGGTGAAAAATGCATCGGATGCAGCTCCTTGACCCCGGCCAGCCCGGCGAGGGTGCCGGCCCGGGCCGCGGTGAGATGATGGCGGCGACGGGCCAGGGCGGCATCGCACGCAAGAAAGGCCGTTTCGATGTAAAGCCGGTCCACCCCCTGGACCAATGCGGCAATCGCCTCCCGGTTCTCCTCGGTGTCGGCGGCATCGGTGACGTAGGCGATCCGCTGGCCGGCGGTGACCCGCACGACGGCCTCGGCCAGTTCCGCCAGCCTGAAGGTTCGCGGGCGGTCGTCGTCGGCCACGGCCGTCACCGGGCTGTCGGCGGGGGCCTCGGTATACAGGGCCGCCTTGAAGCGGTTGATCCATGGGCCCACCTTCAGCCCCAGGGCCTCGAGCCGCGGCTTGAGAATGTTGACGTGAAACCGCTCGTCGAGGCGGAACCCCAGGCAGGGGCTGCTGTGCTGCAGCACAGCAGCGGTCACTGAAAAATCAGCCTCCCTCACCAGGCAGCCGTCGAACGGCGTTTCATCGGGCGGTCGGTCCGGAGCAAACCCCAGGCGGCACTCGAAGCGCTGTCGCCGGCAGGTTTTCGGGGTCACTTCTACCGCCTTGATGCACAGGGCGTCCTTGTAGGTGGCCGCCAAGTCCCAGCTGTAGCCGGCGAGTTTCCCGGCCAGGTTGGCCAGAAAACCCTGCGGGCCGCAGAGCCAGAGCTGTTTCGGTCGTCCCAGGCAGACGCGCAGCAGGCGGTCGAAGCCGCAGAAATGGTCCATGTGGGTGTGGCTGACAAAAACGTGGGAGATTTTGAGCAGGTCCTTGGCGGGCAGGCGGTGGATGTCGCCCAGGTCGAAGAGCAGGGCTCTCCTCTGATGGGCGAAGTCGACGAACAGGACCGGGTCCTCGAACAGGCCGTTGACCAGCCGAGGCCTGAAAGTGCAGCGCATGATCGGTCAGGGGATGTACTTGGTCACCTGCCGGTTGATGCAGGCGTAGATTTCTTCATCCGACCCGTAGATGTCCACCACCGCCTTGTGGTGAATGAGCTTTTCGATGACGAAAGCCGTCAGGTAGAGACTGACCACGTGAGGCTGGGGCACCACCTGGCGAAAGGGGGCGCTGAGGTAGTCGATGTCGAAGTCGTCGGCTATGCTCAGGGTTTCGAGACTGGTGAGGATCTGCTCCTGGAGCTGGTTCTTGTCGGTGGTCTCCACCAGGTCGTTTTCCACCAGCTTCATCGCCACGGCGTTGGCCAGGGGCTCGGCACAGTCGCGGATCGCGCCGAGGGCCTTGCGACGGTGGTATTCCTTGGACGATTCAATCTTCGAGAGAATCGAGGACTCACGGGTACTGGGGCGAAATACCTTTGCCATTCAAACTTCCCTTTCCTGCCCGGCCGATCCGGCCGCCGCAACGCGGGAAAACGCGCCGGGACGGGCCGGAGGGGCAAATTTGGCGCGCATCATAATGTGCCGGAGCATCCAATGCAAGGGAAAAACCATGCCCCGGCGATGTTTTCCGTCCGTGGCCGGAGGGCTTGGCCACGGGCGGCGCGGTGGACGGAAGGGTCAGGGGTCCACGATGATCATCTGGGGGCTGCGCCGGCCGTTGAAGCGGTTCCAGCCCAGGCGGAAGGCGGCCCGCGGCAGGCAGGGCCCGGGCGGGCTGTCCGCCGGGGCGTTGAAGCGGATGGCGTCCACCTGGCGGGCGGCGGGCCGGTCGGCCTGGCACAGCGTCATGCGCAGGTGCGAGCGGCCCACCGTTCGCCAGTCGCACACCGCCAGGCGGCGGGCGGCAAAAAGTGGCCGGGGATTGGCGCTGCCGAAAGGCTCCAGGCCGGCCAGGGCGTCGAGAAAGGCCGGGGTGATGCGGTCCAGGTCCAGCTCGCCATCGATGGCCAGCGGCGGCGGCGCGCCGAGCTGGGGCGCCAGCCGGTCGACCGCCGCTTGCAGGTCCCGGCTGAAAGCGGCGAGGCGTCCGGCCTCGAGTTGAAGCCCGGCGGCCATGGGGTGGCCGCCGAAGGCGCACAAGTGCTGGGCCGCGGCCCGGAAGACGGCGCAGATGTCCAACCCCTCGACGCTGCGGGCCGACCCCTTCCACCGGTCGCCGCGGCGGGTCAGCACCACCGCCGGCCGGTGATAGCACCTGGCGAGGCGTCCGGCGACGATGCCGATGACGCCCTCGTGCCAACTGTCCTCGGCGAGTACCAGGATGCGCGGTAACGGCCCGGTCCCCTCGCGTTTCAGCCGGTCCACGGCTTCAGCGAAGATGTCGGCTTCCAGGCAGCGGCGCTGCCGGTTCAGGTCATCCAGCCGCTGCGCTAGCTGGCGGGCCTGGACCGGGTCGGGACAGCGCAGCAGGTCCAGGGCCAGGCGGGCATGGGCCAGGCGACCGGCGGCGTTGAGCCGGGGCGCGAGGCGAAAGGCGATGTCCTGACTGTCGAGGTCGGGGGGCGAAACAGCGCTGACGGCCATCAGGGCTTCGAGGCCGGGCCGCCGGGCCTCGCGCAAGACGGCCAGCCCGGCATGGGTCAGCACCCGGTTGACCCCCACCAGGGGGACCATGTCCGCCACCGTGCCGAGGGCCACCAGGTCGCAGGCCTGGCGCAGGTTCGGCTCCGGGCGCCGGTTCCACCAGTCCAGGCGCCGCAGATGCGCCCTGAGGCCGGCGGCCAGGTAGAAGGCCACCCCCACCCCGGCCAGGGGGGCCAGGGGCGCGTCGGGGAGGCCCTGCCGGGGGTTGACCACTGCGACGGCCGGGAGTTCATCGGCATGGGGAAGATGGTGGTCGGTGACCACGACGTCGATGCCGCGACGGCGGGCTTCGGCCACGGCGGCGTGGCTGGCGGCGCCGCAGTCCACGGTGACGATGAGCCGGCATCCGGCGGCCTCGGCCGGATCGACGATGTGCCGGGGCTGCAGGCCGTAGCCCTCCTGGTGGCGGTCGGGGATGTAGGCGGTGACCGATGCGCCGGCCTCCTGGAGAAAATCGGTCAGCAGGGCCGTGGCGGTGACCCCGTCGGCATCGTAGTCGCCGAAGACCAGGATTCGCTGGCCGGCAGTCACGGCCTCGGCCAGCCGGGCGGCCGCCGGCGTCAGGCCGTCGAGGGATTCCGGCAGCGGCAGCTGGTCCAGGGCGGGGTCGAGGAAGGCCCGGGCCGTTTCGGTGTCGCCGATGCCCCGCTGGACCAGGATGCGGGCCAACTCCAGCGGCAGGGACAGGGCGGCGGCGAGGCGGCCGGCGGCCGCCTCGTCGCAGGGTTGGATGCGCCAGGCGGAATGCATGCCGGCCCTATAGCGCAAATGCCCCCAAGGAGGCAAAGCCAAATCCGGGGGGAGCGGGCCGGGGGCGAGGTTTTTTCCCGTTGCAAAAGGCCGCTTGGGCACTATAATAAAAGCATTCGGTGCCCGACGGTGCCAGGCCGCCCGAGGGCACTTGTTATTTGTATGCAAACAACGATCTGCCACTACCGGGTCGAGCGCCGCGAGATCGCCTATTTGCGATTCATCCTGGAAGGCTATGACGGCGCGGCGGTCTTGACCACCCTCGATACCGCCGGGGGAGTGGTGCGGCTGTGCGTTGCACCGGGAAACCTGTCGTTGATAAGGGATTTGATGGACCATCTCGGGCGCGAGATGCCCCTCGAGGCCTTGCCGCCAGACGATGTCGAAGCCAGAGGAAGCGATGTTTGACAGGACGTTTCACATTCATACCATCGGCTGCCAGATGAACGTCTACGACGCCGACCTGATGGCCAATGCCCTGATGGCCATGGGCTATCGACCCGTGGCGGATCCCGAGGCGGCGGATCTGGCCATCGTCAACACCTGCGCCATCCGGGAGAAGGCCGAGCAGAAGGTCTACAGCCTGCTGGGGCGGCTGGCGGGCATCAAGCGGCGGCGGCCGGAAATGCGCCTCGCCGTGGGGGGGTGCGTGGCCCAGCTGGCCGGCCGGCGGATCCAGCGGCGGGCCCCGTATGTCGACCTGGTGTTCGGCACCCGCGCCATCGAGCGGCTGCCGGGGCTGGTGCGGCGCCTGGAGGCCGGCGAGGGGCCGTTGAGCGACGTGGGCGACGGCGACGGCGTCATGGAGATCGACGGACCGCGGCATGCGGTGTTGCAGCCGACGGTGAGCCGGTTTGTCACCATCATGCAGGGCTGTGACAATTTTTGCACTTACTGCGTGGTCCCCTACGCCCGGGGGCGCGAGATGAGCCGGGATCCCGGGCGCATCGTGGCCGAGGTGGAGGTCCTGGTGGCCGCCGGCGCCCGCGAGGTGACCCTGCTGGGCCAGAACGTCAACAGCTACGGTAACAAGGAGGGGCTGTGCAGCTTCGCCGAACTGCTCACCCGCGTCGCCGCGGTGGAGGGCCTGGCGCGGATCCGGTTCACCACATCCCATCCCAAGGACCTGTCGCCGGCGCTTATCGACGCTTTTGCCCGCTTGGACAAGCTCTGCGACCACATCCACCTGCCGGTGCAGTCGGGCAGCGACCGGATCCTGGCACGGATGAACCGGCGCTACGGCCGGCAGACCTACCTGGACCTGGTGGCGCGGCTGCGGGCGGTGCGGCCCCAGATCGCCATCACCTCGGACATCATCGTGGGGTTTCCCGGCGAGACGGAAGAGGATTTCAACCAGACCCTGGACCTGGTGCAAGCGGTGGGCTTCGACGGGCTGTTCGCTTTTCACTACTCCGACCGGCCGGGAACACCGGCGAGCCGCTTTACCCCCAAGGTGCCCATGGCGGTCAAGCGCCGGCGTCTCGACGCGCTCAACGAGCTGCAAAACGCCGCCGCCCTGGCGCGGCACCAGGCGCTGGTGGGCCGCACGGTGGAAGTGCTGGTGGAGGGCGCCAGCAAGCGATCTGATCCCGGACGCCCGGGGGACGACGATCGAGTCCAGTGGACCGGCCGCACCTCAAGCAACAAGGTTGTCAATTTCAGCCTGCCTTCGTCTGCCGATGCTCCGTCGCCCGAAGCGGGGCAGCTGCACCGGGTGCGCATCGAGGCGGCCTTTGCCCACAGCCTGTTGGGGGTCTGGGCGCCAGACCCAGCCGGCTTGAAAGGAGAAGCGTGCCATGCTGCATAAAGCCAATATCGCCGGGATGGCCATGGACCCGGCCTCCAATACCCCCATCATCATCCTCAAGACCGAGACCGACGAGCATGTGGTGCCGATCTGGATCGGGCTGCTGGAGGCCACGTCCATCGCATCGGTGCTCAAGGAAGTGGCCTTCGACCGGCCCATGACCCATGATCTGTTCAAGAATTTCCTGCGGCAGATGCAAGTGCGGGTGGCGCGGGTGGAGATCTGCGACATCCGGGACAACACCTACTACGCCCGGCTCTACTTTTCCAGCGAGCATGGCGGTGAGTTCGACATGGATGCCCGGCCCAGCGACGCCATCGCCCTGGCCCTGCGATTCGAGGCACCGATCTTCATCGACGACCAGGTGATCGAAAAATCCAAGCACGACATCTCCGAGGCCGAGGCGGTCGACCAGACCGAGGAGGGGAAGAAGTGGGCCGACTACCTGGCCGCCCTTAGCCCCGAGGATATCGGCAAGGCCTGAGCGCCGCTGCGTCGTGGAACGCGAAACAGCGCCCCGCCCTTGGCGGCGTCCGACCGTCAGCGGGCGAAGCGCCCGTTTTCGTAGATCACCACGGTGCGGCCGTCCTTGAGCCGGGCGCTGACGCGCTTGGCCTCGGTGTTGACCAGGTCCCAGTGCAGGGCCGAGTCGTTGAAGCCCAGGGCCTTGCGCCGGGCGGCATCCAGGTCGGCGGGATTTCCGTCGTAGGCGTCCAGGTAGGCGGCGCCGACGGCGATGTGGCAGTTGCCGTGGCGGCCGCCGAAGTTTTCGTCGAAGAGGGTGTTGGCCATGAAACGGTTGATCCTGGAAAAGCGCCGGTCGGTGAGGGAAAACTCGCCGATGCGGCAGGCGCCGGGATCCATGGCCAACTGGGCGCGCAGGAACGCTTCGCCCTGTTCGGCGGTGGCCTCCACCACCCGCCCGCGGGCGAAGCTCAGGCGCACCCCGGAGACGATGTTGCCGCTGCGGTACGCGGGCTGGTCAGCGTAGTAGACGCCGCGGGTACCGCGCCAGTCCGGCGAAACGAAGATCTCGAAGCTGGGGATGTTGTGGCCGCTGACCCCGAGCCAGCGGCGGTTTTCCCCCGGCCTGACCTCCAGGTCGGTGTGGGCCGAGGCGATGTGCAGCGTTTTGACGGGCAGGCTGGTGAGCCAGCGCTTGATGGACGCGGCTGCCCGGTGGATCTCCTGCCAGCGGGCCACCGGGTCGCGGCGGTCGAGAAAGCAGGCCCGCACGATCTGCCGGCTGTAGTCCGCCTCCGGCATGTCGGCCTTGGCGGCCAGGTCGGCGGTGGGCCAGGCGCACAGGGTCCAGCCGAACTCGCCGGCCTGCTCCCGCCGGTCCAGGATTTCTTTGAGCGGTTTGCGTGCCACGCTGGCCCGGCCGATGCGCCGGGGATCGGCATCGCGCAGGTGGGTGAGCGATTCGGGGGCATGGATGAAGATGCTCCCGTTGAGTCGGCCATACAACTCCGGTTCGCCGGGGGGCATGAAGACGAGTTGACGGTTGTCGGCGCGCTGGTAGAAGCTGCGCTCCATGGCGGCGTTGAGCAGGGGGCGCACCACCGGGTTGAAGCCCAGGTCGAGGAGGCGGTCGAAGACGACCTCGGCCAGGGGCAGGGCGGGCAGGCCGAAGCGCAGCGAGATCACGTCCCCCTTGCGGAAGCGGCCCTGGCGGGCGGTTTTCAGTCCCCACCACAGCACGTCGGCGTAGCGTTGGCGTTGAAGATCGGTCAGCATGGAAGGCTCCCGGGGTTGAGGTTGCAGTGGCGGCGGATCGTTTTCGCGAAACCGGTACTCGGCTGCTACCCATACCCAACCGATCATTGCCTGTCAAAGGGCTGCGGCCAAAAGGCTTGAAGACGAAGGCGTTTTTATTTAAGTTGAAGGACATGACACCGGAAATTCCGAAATTCCGGGCCGCCGGCAAGGTTGGACGAGGCACCAGAAAACGCCGGCGCCGGAGCGATGACAAGGAGAAAAACC
>Ga0190359_1000123_pt1 | contig 48747 bp, 39 predicted proteins | sample 48721823_MG_FD_161269 | JGI IMG/M metagenome (GOLD analysis project Ga0190359, IMG submission 161269) | Hydrothermal vent microbial mat bacterial communities from Southern Trench, Guaymas Basin, Mexico - 4872-18-2-3_MG | ecosystem: Environmental > Aquatic > Marine > Hydrothermal vents >...
CCTGCCATTAAGCCCGCGTCCTGTGTCCCGGGGACGGTGCCCTGAGCCAAGCCGCCCGCGTCCTGTGTCCCGGGGACGGTGCCCTGAGCCAAGCCGCCCGCGTCCTGTGTCCCGGGGACGGTGCCCCGAGTTAAGCCGCCCGCGTCCTGTGTCTTCTCAGACTGATCACCAGCCCCACCACTCCGGTTACGATAAAGGGCACGCTCAGCCATTGACCCATGTTAAGGGTCATGTTCGATTCAAAGGCAACCTGGTCTTCCTTGACGTATTCAACCAGGAACCTGAATGCAAAGACCAGTATCAGGAAAAGGCTGAAGGGCACTCCCCTGATAAGTTTCCCCTTGTTCTTCCAGTATATCCGGTACAGGATAATGAAGGTTATAAAGTAGGCCAGTGATTCATATATCTGTGTTGGGTGTTTGGGAACCGTTTCCCCGTTACGCAGAAAGACAAAGCCCCAGGGCAGGGTGGTTTCAACACCGTATATCTCTGAATTCATTAAATTACCCAGTCGTATCATTGCCCCTCCCAGGGCGGCAACTATTACTATGCGGTCGAGGATCCACATATAGGGTTTCTTTTCTTTTCTTACCCAGAGCCATAAAACAAACAATATACCTATGGCTGCTCCATGACTGGCAAGGCCGCCATGCCAGATCTTAAGTATCTCAAAGGGATTACTCAGGTAATATGAAGGTTCATAAAAAAGGCAGTGCCCCAGACGAGCACCTATTATAACACCAAGGGCCATGTAAATAGTGAGCTTGTCAAGCATCTCATCCTTCAATCCTTCATTTCTGAAAATCCTTTTGAAGATCAGGTAGCCGAAAAGAAAACCCGAGGCAAATAACACCCCGTACCACCTGGGTGCAAAATTTCCTATCCTGAATATTTCGGGATTTACATCCCAGGTTATGATAGCCAGTTCCATAATCATTGTTTTTGATACAGGGATCAAAATTATAAAAATTGTTTGACCCTCTAAATTAATATGCAAGAACAGGCATATTTTTAAAAAAGACCGGGGAATGAAAAATAAAAAAATTCATGTAGGTTTGTAATCCCATATCTCTTTTTCTCATGATATTAAGAAAGCAGAAAATAAACCTGGTAATACTGTCATTCATAATTATTGCCTCATGCGCCAAGGTAAGTTCACCTGCAGGCGGACCGAGGGATGAACAGCCACCAAGGGTGCTTGACAGCCAGCCTGAAAATGGGTCTGTAAATTTTAAGGGAAGGTCGTTCAATATAACTTTTGACGAATACTTCATCCTGGATAATATCGACCAGACCCTGCTGATTTCACCACCCCTCATAAAGAAACCCCTTATTAAAACACGCGGCAAAAGCCTGGTAGTCGAACTGCATGAAAAAGAAGAACTAAATGATAATATGACGTATTCCTTTAATTTCCTTAGCTCAATAAAGGACCTCAATGAAAATAACCCTCTTGAAAACTTCAAATATGTCTTCTCTACAGGCCCGATGATCGATTCTCTTTCAATCACAGGCCATATTTATGATGCTTTTAATCTTGAGGCAGGCGAGGAAATTTTGGTTATGCTGCATTCCGAGATGTCCGATACCATGCCGGCAACTGCTTTGCCTGATTATATTACCCGGGCACTTGATAACGGGAAGTTCAGGATCGATAATATTGCAGAAGGGGAATATAAAATTTACGGGCTGAAAGATGATAATAACAATAAACTGTATGACCTCCCTTCCGAAGCCTTTGCTTTCCTCGACTCTTCAATATACATCAATGCTGAAAATAACTATATTCCCCCGAGACAGGACAGCCTGGTGGCCATGACCGGTTCAGGTATTGTGGCAATGGCCGATACAAATCTTGTGGCACCGGCCACTGATACCTTGAATAAGGAAGAAATCATGGAGGGTCGGGAAAATATCGATTCCCTCAGATATGAACGTATACCGGGAAAGGAACCTGATCTCTTCTATTTCGTGGCTGAAAATAAAATACAGTATCTTACGGGAACAAGCCGCTCACTGCCTTACCTTTTGCAATTCACCTTTGCCATGCCTGCAGATACGGCCTCTGTAAAAATGCAGTTTGCCGACACGGAAGAGGAGGTTCAATATATCAGGGAAATTTCGGCCGGGAAAGATACTTTCAGGATATGGCTAACCGACAGTGCCTTCTTTTCCAGGGAGCTGATAACCATCTATCTTGAGCATCCTGAAACCGATACGCTGGGACAGATGCAATCGCTTACCGATACATTAAAACTGAGATACAGAACTGCGTCGGCAGGAAGAAAAAGGGGTCAGACACCTGTAAAGGAGCCGGCACTTCCTTTGAAAACCAGTCTTGCACAGCCGGCCGGACTGAAACCGGGACAAAAACCCGTCTTTGTATTTGAAACACCGGTAGACGATCCCGACACTTCACTCATCAGGCTCTTCCTCCAGAGCGATACCCTGAGAATAAGGCAGAAATATGAGCTGGTACGCGACAGCTTAAACGCCAGAAGATTTATTATGGAAACCGTGCTGGTCCCTGACAGTTCATATTTCCTGGTTGCGGAAAAAGGGGCATTCAAAAATATTTACGGTCACCTTAATGACTCAACAGCCTATAATTTCAGAATCAGGAATCCTGAGCAGTTCGGTAAGCTGGTGATGAATATCACCGGATTTAAAGGGAAGCTCATCCTTCATTTAATGGATTCTGGCGAAAAAATCGTAAGTGAAAGGAAAATAAGCCTCCCTGAGGAGGGAAGGGTTGAATTTCCCTACCTCGACAGTAAAGAATACCTGGTAAAAGTTATTTTTGATCTTGATGGAAACGGTAAGTGGACAACAGGCGACTATGAGCTAAAAAGACAACCCGAACCGGTAACATACTACGATAAAAAGATTGCAGTTAAAGCAGGCTGGGAAATGATTGAAGACTGGCACCTGGCCGGATTAAGGAAAAAGAATGAAAGCATAAGCACTACAAGAGGCAAAAAAAAGGAGAAATAACTACGAAAATAATTACACCGATATGGATAATGAAATAGTTGCCGGAATTGACATAGGAGGCACAAATACAGTATACGGACTGGTGGATAAAGAGGGTAAAATACTGTCCGAAGGGAAAATAACCACAGACACTTCACCTCAAGCCGACGGCTTTGTTAAAACACTTGCCCTTGAAATTAACAAACTCCTTGCCGGCCATAAAGGCTATTCACTGAAAGGAATTGGCATAGGAGCACCAAACGGAAATTATCATAAGGGTACAATAGAACTGGCTCCCAATCTTGCATGGAAGGGAATTGTGCCTTTTGCTGATAAAATGAAAAAGGAAATGGGAAAACCCGTGGTGCTCACTAACGATGCTACTGCAGCAGCCGTAGGCGAAATGATCTTCGGGGGGGCAAAGGGTATAAAAGACTTTATAATACTTACCCTGGGGACAGGCCTGGGAAGTGGCTTTGTAGTAAACGGTGAGGTGGTTTACGGGCACACCGGGTTCGCCGGTGAGTACGGTCACGTTATTATCATACCCGGCGGACGGGAATGCGGCTGCGGAAGAAGAGGCTGCCTCGAAACCTATGTATCTGCCACCGGAATAGTGCGTACGGCGAAAATCCTTCTGGAAGAAAGAAAAAGCAAAAGCGTGCTCAGGGAAATAAACCCGGCTGTGATCGATTCAAAAATGGTGGCCGAAGCAGCTGCCGGAGGTGATAAACTGTCACTCGACGCCTTTGACTATACCGCTGAAATACTGGCCCTGGCTATAGTGAATGCCGTTGTGGTGACAAGCCCGGAGGCAATATTTCTATTCGGGGGACTGGCTAAAGCAGGCGACCTCCTCTTTCTTCCCCTGAAAAAATATGTCGACGAATTTATTCAGCCCGTTTTCAGAAATACTTTCGATATACTGCCCTCGGCAATCCCTGAAACAAATCCAGCCGTCCTGGGTGCCGCTGCCCTCGCCTGGAAAGAGCTTTAATTCTTTTTTTGGAATTATCATTGTTTAATGATACCTTTATTAAACGAAAAGGTTCGTTTAGTTCAGAATCAAAAATCTGAAGCGATTTGAAGACAATCAGGGTAGTTGAATTTGGATTTGAGGAAGATTATCCGGACCTGGCTGAACTGTCAGCCGGGATGGATAATCTCAGGCTGGTAAACTTTATTGACAACCTGAACTGGGATAAGACAGGCTATAAGCCGGAAGTAAAGTTTAAAATCGCTCACGGAAAAAAGGAAATATACCTGAAATATTATGTAAGGGAAGAATATGTAAAGGCGGAAAAAACCGGAGTGAACCAGGATGTTTATGAAGATTCCTGTGTTGAATTTTTTGTGTCTCCTGCTGAGGATGGCATATATTATAATTTTGAGTTCAACAGTATAGGGGCCTTCCTTGCCGGATCAGGGACTGGCAGGCACGATAGCAGGAGAACAGATCCCGGAATGGCTTCCTTGATAAGATGCCTTCCCTCACTCGGCAATGAGCCCTTTCCTGAACGGAAGGGTGAGCAGGAATGGACCCTTACAGTTGCTATTGATACGGCTATGTTTTTCAGGCATGACATTAAAAGTCCCGAGGGCTGTGAATTCAGGGCTAATTTTTATAAATGCGGGGATGCGCTGACAAAACCTCATTACCTTTCATGGAACCCGGTATTAGCGGAAAAACCCGACTTCCACAGGCCCGAACATTTTGGTATTATCTGTTTCAAATAATATAAATTAATTGTAATGATTAAGGCTAATGCAGTTATAGGACAATCGGGGGGACCTACCGCCGTAATAAATTCGAGCCTGGCCGGAGTTATTGAGGCTGCCGCCGCTTCCGGGCTCATTGCTGATATCTATGGTATGCAGTATGGCATTGAAGGCTTTATGAATGAATGGCTTATCGACCTTGGCAGGCAGCCTCAAAAAGTTATAAAGGGTCTCAGGAGTACTCCTTCCTCAGCCCTGGGCTCATCACGCCATAAACTGGTTGACAGGGACTTTCCCCTAATACTGGATGTGCTCAGGAGAAATAATATAAGGTATTTCTTCCTCGTAGGTGGCAACGACACAATGGATACAGTAAACAGGGTCGAAAAATACTGCAGGGAAAATAATTATGAGCTGATAGGTGTGGGCATACCCAAAACGGTTGATAACGACCTCTACGGTACCGACCATACACCCGGATTTGCTTCTGCCGCAAGGTCAAATATCCTCAATGTCATGCAGGCAGGAGTGCTGGCACGGGATATGCAAAAGGTCGATAAGTTTGTCATTTACCAGACCATAGGGCGTGATGCAGGGTGGCTGGCCCTGGCAACGGCCCTGGCAGCCGGGAAAGAAGAAGATGCCCCTCATTTAATCTATGCCCCCGAATTTATTTTTGACAGGGATAAGTTCCTCACCGATGTTGAAAGATGCATAATAAATTATGGTTATGTCTCGGTGGTGTGCGGTGAAGGACTGAAATATTCCGACGGATCACCCGTCAGCCAGTCAGGAACCATGGATAAATTCAGCAATATTGAGTTCGGAGCCATGGGCGGAGCCAGTGCAGGCCTGAGCCTTCATGGAATGATACATGCCGAATTTGGCTTCAGGGGAGAATTCCAGATTACTGAATCTCTTATAATGTGTGATATGACCAGGGCATCAGTACTTGACCTGGAAGAAGCATATATGTGTGGTAAAAAGGCCGTGGAAATTGCTGTATCGGGGGAGTCAGGATTTATGGTAAGCATAGTCAGGCTGTCTGATAAGCCCTACATGGCAGAATACGGGAAAGCCCTGCTCAGCGATGTAGCCGTGAAAACAAAACCTGTGCCCGCTGACTTTTTCAACAGGGAGGGTAACTATGCTTCCGGGAAATTCATTGATTATATGACGCCCCTGGCAGGCGAACTGCCTGAGTTTACTGAACTTGAAAAAATAAAACTTCAAAAATAATATTAAATATATGCCAAAAGAATTCACGAAAGTCGCCCTTTCCCTGCATGCCCATCCCGACGATGCCGAAGCATGGAATGCCGGGGCCCTTAAACTTCTGAAAGATAAGGGCTATAAAATAATCATAGCAACATTAACAGCCGGGCAAATGGGTGGCTGTAATATGACCATGAAAGAGACGGCAGAAGTACGGGAGAAAGAGGCTAAAAATGCAGCTTCAGTGCTGGATGCTGAATATTATTGCCTGGGCGGCGAAGATGGCTTCCTTTTTGATTCCAGGGAAATGCGGCTGAAAGTGATCTCTCTTATGAGAAAGGTAAAGGCTGGTGTCGTTTTTACTCACCTTCCCTGTGACTATCATTCCGACCACAGGATAACAGCAAATATAGTTGAATCGGCAGCTATGATATCCTCCCTCGACCCCGTCCCGGTGGATGAACCTCCCCTCGGTGTGACACCCCTCCTCTACCATTCCTCCCCCCTTACCCTGAGCGATCCCCTGGGCTCCAGGATAGCAGAACCTCATTTCTATGTCGATGTTACTTCTGCCATTGAAACAAAAAAACGTATGCTCGAATATCACGTCTCACAGCAGGACCTGATGAGACACATGCACAGGATGAGTGATTTTTTCGGATATGTGCTCCAGGGTAATAAGGATTATGGTAAGGATGTAAATGTTGAATATGCGGAGGTGTACTGGCAACATATGGGAGGGGGCTTCCAGAAAGAACAGCAAATACAGAAAGATCTGGCGGATTTTATAATTAACAATAAATAAATAAGGTAAATATGAATCTAAAAGAATCAGCTTACAAGAGCTACGCACTTGTAAGGGAAATGATGGAAACATCTGAAGTTATTAAACGTTTTGACCCTTCTGAAATAAAACCCTTCGCAGATAAGGTCAAAACTAAAAAGGCGATTTTCCTCACCGGCGAAGGAAGCAGCAGGATATTCCCGGCAAAAAGGATGATTTATGATCTCCTGCGCAGGGGTACCGGCATCAAAGCTTTCACTGATGGCGCAAGCCAGGCCCTTGAATATGACCTTGCTGCTTTTGCTGTTTTCGGTGCATCAAACTCCGGTCAGACCAAAGAGATAATAAGACTGTTTGAAAAACTGAAAAAAGAAGGCCATAATGACAGATACGGGCTTACGGCCAACAGGGATACCAGACTCGAAAAAATCTCCTGCGACACTCATGTGCTTAAATGTGGTAAGGAAGATGCGGTGGCGGCTACAAAATCGGTCTTCGAACAGGCCTTATTTTATGATGCTGTGCTTCACTCCGTGGCAGGAGAAGAAATGGACGGACTGGATGAATTATCCCGCCAGGTAGCCAGTGCGCTGACACTAAATATTGATCCGGAAATAAGCGATGCCATCAGCAAGGCTGAAATAATTTATTTCGCCGGACGAAATAATGGCGTGGCCGAAGAGCTGACACTGAAAACAAATGAGATTACAAGGAAGAAATCGGAATTCCTTGAAGGCACGTACGGAGTGCATGGCATTGAGGAGGTAATGAACCCCGGCGAAGTTGTAATATGGATAAACCCATTTCCGGATGAGATGGATAAATTTGAAGAATGCCTGGTAGACGGAGTCGGAGTAAATATTATTGCCATTGCCCCTCATGAAACTCAGTTCCCTACAATTGTAATACCTGAAGGTGGTAAATACAGGGAGTATGTAGAGCTGGCAGCTGGATGGAATATCCTTGTTGAAACAGGAATAAAACTGGGAATAGACCTCGATAAACCCGAACGCGCCCGCAAGGTGGGTAACGAGTATACCGGAGACTGACCCGGGGCTTGCACGGTAAATTAATGGCATTTATTTCCCGTGTGAAATCAATGTCTTATATTTGTTACCGGTAATATACCTGATATAAATACACAATACTGAAAATGGCTAAAAGGCAACTGGCTGTCGGGATAGATATTGGAGGGACAAATACCGTGCTCGGCCTGGTCGACAGGGAGGGTAAAATTATCTCCGAAGGCCTTGTAAAAACAAGGGAATTTGAAGATGTCGAAGTATTTGTCGCCGCCCTCTATGAAAAGATAAATGTGCACCTGCGCAAACTGGGAAATACCACTGAATTGCTTGGCTATGGCATTGGTGCACCCATGGGGAATATCAATAAAGGTACAATAGAGTATCCTTCGAATCTTCCCTGGAAAGGAATTATTCCACTGGCCGAATTATTCTCCAGGCACACCAGGCTGCCGGTAACGGTAACCAATGATGCCAATGCCGCCGCCGTGGGTGAAATGATCTACGGCGGAGCCAAAGGCATGAAGAATTTTGTGGTAATAACACTGGGATCGGGACTGGGAAGCGGCTTCGTGGTTGACGGCAAGCTGGTGTACGGGGCCAATGGCTTCGCGGGCGAAATAGGGCATACCGCAATAAGGCCGGGTGCCTCAAACAGGATGTGTGGCTGCGGAAGGAAGGGATGCCTCGAAACCTATGTCTCGGCTTCAGGCATCAAAAGGACAGTACTCAAAATAATGGCCGACAGCATAGTTGACAGCGAACTGAGGGAGATAAGCTTCAGTGAGCTCAATTCAGAAATAATCCATGATGCTGCACTGAGAGGCGATCCCATAGCCCTCGAAGCTTTTGAACATACCGGCAGAATGCTTGGATTTAAACTTGCTGATGTTGTAGCTCATACAAACCCAGAGGCTATTTTCCTCTTCGGGGGACTTGCCCTGGCCAAGGACCTTATCTTTGAACCGGCCCGCGAATATATGGAGGAACATCTTTTGAATATCTATGAGGGCAAGGTGAAATTACTGCCCTCACAACTGAGCACACAGAATGCGGCAGTGCTGGGTGCCAGCTCACTGGTATGGACAAACAAGGAATTTTAATATTGAATTTTTCTATGACAAATTTTCCGGACATCCTCAATCATATCCTGGGGATACTGCTTATTATCCTCGTTTTTTCCCTGGCCTATGCCTATCTTAAACCCCACAGGATACATAGGGAATATCCCGTTTCCACTCTTTTACTGAAGATAAGCTACCTGGTTTATATGCTGGTCCTGCTTGTTGTGATCTATCTGTCCAGCCTGCTTAAAGGCGGAATGAGCGAAGTCTTCCTTGGTGTTGAATTTTATGTCTTCCTGCTGGTGCTCTTTGTCCCGACAACAGGTATTTTTGCCCGTAAACTCGGGCACTTTAGGAAAAACAGGCAGAATTATTACTATTTCTTTGCCGTCGTAAATACCCTCAGTATAATAGCACTGCTTGTGATGTACACTATATAAGCGACGAACTGCGAAAGGCAAAATAATGCATCCTTAGCCTTTTTTGTCCTCCAAAGCTGAAACCACTGGCTTGATCAGGGATCAGCGAAGAAGGAAGGCTCAGCCTTGATTTTTTTTTCATACATTTACATCATAACCCAAAAAACCGCCATATGATTAAAGAAAGACTTATCGATTACTTCGAAAACAGTATCAGAAAAAACTGGGACATCGAAGCAATATCAAATTATCAGGGCGAGGGCTATACCTATAAGGAAATAGCTGCCAGGATGATCAAGCTGCATTTGATATTTGAAAAAGCAGGCATAAAACAGGGGGATAAAATATCCCTTATAGGAAAGAACTCGGCTAACTGGTGTATTGTGTATCTGGCCGTAGTTACACATGGAGCCGTCATAGTCCCCATACTGCCTGATTTCAAATCAGAAGACCTTATGAATATAATCAATCATTCTGATTCGAAATTATTATTCATTGATAAGGCAATAATGGATAACCTTGACTATGCAAATATGCCTGCCATAGGTGCGGTCTTGTTTACCGAGAATTTCGGATATGCTGTGGGACGGGATGAAAAAGTGAAAGAACTGGTTGGTGATATTGATAAGGTGTTTGCTGAAAAATACCCGGAACTCAGGCCTGATATGATAAAATTCACGGATACAGGCAATGAAGAAATAGCCGTAATATCATACACCTCGGGCACAACAGGATTTTCCAAGGGGGTAATGGTACCTCACCGCAGCCTGGCGGCAAACGTCAGGTTTGCACAGAATAATATGCCCCTGAAGCCGGGTGATGATATTGTGAGCTTCCTCCCCCTGGCTCATACCTATGGTTGTGCCTTCGAATTCCTCTTCCCCTTTACCTATGGCTGTCATATAACAATCCTTACAAAAACACCATCCCCGCAGATCATACTTCAGGCCTTCAAGGAGATAAGGCCCAGGCTTATACTCTCGGTCCCCCTGGTGATAGAAAAGGTGTACAAAAAGCAGCTGATGCCGGTGATAAACAAACCGGTGATGAAGGTACTGCTTGCCCTGCCGGGAATAAACAGGATACTGATGAATAAGATCAAAAAGACCCTCTATGAATCCTTTGGCGGTAATTTCCATGAAATGGTTATAGGCGGAGCGGCTTTTAATGCTGATGTTGAGAAGTTCTTCAGGAAAATAAAATTTCCCTTTACCGTTGGTTATGGAATGACCGAATGCGGACCCCTCATAAGCTATGCATCATGGGATACGACAAAACTCGGTGCCTCGGGAAGACCCGTTGACACACTTGAAGTTACAATCGATTCGTCCGATCCGTTGAAAGAAGTGGGTGAAATTATTCTGAGGGGCGATAATGTGATGCTGGGTTATTATAAGAATGAAAAAGCCACAAAAGAGGTTATTGATGAGGATGGATGGATGCATACAGGCGACCTGGGGATAATGGACAGTGAAGGGAATATTTTTATCAAAGGACGCAGTAAAAGCCTCCTGCTGGGCCCCTCGGGCAAAAATATTTTTCCTGAAGAAATCGAATCGCTGATCTCAAATCAGTACTTCATCTCCGAAACCGTTGTCATTATGGAAGATAATAAGCTGGTGGCACTCGTTTATCCCGATTTTGATCAGATGAAGAAGGACGGTGTTAAAGAGGATCAGCTCACGGAGATATATGAAAATACAAGAAAGGAGATTAATGAAAGACTACCGGCCTATATGAACATATCAAAGATTAAAATTCGTGACGAGGAGTTTGTCAAAACACCCAAAAGAAGCATTAAAAGGTTTTTATATACCTGAGTAATCAACAGCAATTATCTGATGAACAGTCTTCACAGGTATCTTATACTTGTTGCGGGAGGTAAAGGACTGAGGATGGGTACTGTGGTCCCCAAGCAGTTTCTTATGCTGGCCGGCAAACCGCTTATCTTTCATACCATTGATAAATTTATTGATTATGACCCGGGCATTGAGATTATAGTGGTCCTGCCCGGGGGGACTGAAAGCAGGTGGAAAGAAATGTGTGATCAATACGGTTCCGGCCATAAACATATCGTGGCAGAAGGAGGCCCTGAAAGATTTGATTCGGTTAAAAACGGACTTTCCATGGCCGGGCAGAAATCGCTCGTGGCAGTGCACGATGCCGTACGGCCCCTTGTAAGCACCGGGACAATAGACAAATGTTTCTCCGTGGCACAAAAAAAAGGCAATGCCGTGCCCTTTATAAAACCCTCCGAATCGGTGCGGGAAATTATTGACAATACAATTAACAGGCCGATAAGGCGCGACAGGCTGGCACTCATACAAACCCCACAGGTCTTCAGGTCAGATATCCTGGTGGACGCTTACGCCCGTGCCTATAAACCCTCATTCACCGACGACGCTTCGGTGGTTGAAGCCGCCGGACATAGGATTAACCTTGTAGAAGGCAACAGGGAGAATATAAAAATAACTACCATGGAAGACCTGGTACTGGCAGAAGCGATGCTGAATTATGATTCATAGTTACCTTTAGCGTTCTTAGCCCAAACCCGGGAATTATCGTTCCGTCTTCATAGCTATCCCTGATCTTCCCTCCAAAATCACTGAACCATACCTCCTCCGGCATGTCCCTGAAGCTTATGGAAAGCTTCTCCGGTGCTGCAACAGCATTAAAAAGCCTTATGAGATAGCCGTCTTCCAAGGGGATCAGAGCCGTGCATATGATATTGTCATTATTGATCCTGAACAGGCTCGGCATTCCCTCTTCACGGCTGCTTTGCGGAACCAGTACCGGGGGCTCTGCTTCCTCTGCTGCCCTTTTCTCACACAGGGCTGAATTGAACATCCCGTGGGGATGCAGCACATACCTGAACCTTACTTCTCCTTCCTGGGCGGCCAGGTAATTTGTTTCCCAGTAATTATTCATGATATATGAATATATTGTCTGGCTCTCAGGGATCTCCTTCAGCCATCCGCAGGCTGTGGCATCTGTGCTTATATTACCTATTTCAATGAGGGGGGCATCCAGGCTTATGAAGGTAAGACCCCTGTCCTGGTTCGAAATGTCGAGCCAGCGTTCAGGTGTGAAATAGTTCCTGCAGGCTCCCTCAGCCTGTCCGGCACCTGCCTGGTAATGACCCAGGGCCAAATCAATATTTATGTCCCCGTCCGGTATCCTGAAAGGAAAAGCCAGGTGCACACCTTCCGGTTTATATATCTTCTTCTTGTCGGTCACCGCAGTGATAAAAACCTTATCAATCCCCTTTACCAGTTTGTAATAGTTTGTCACATTCTCACACCCGGGAGCGTCTGATACAGTTTTTATTACAGACACCAGGTCCCCTTTCTCCATAAGCTCTGCCTTTGTATTGGTGGCCCCGTAGCTTTTTTCCGGCGACCGGCCTTCCACGTAAAAATATGAGTTTAATCCCGGCAGGTCTGAATTATCAACCAGTTCAATATTACCCCTGCGGTCAACCAGGCTTTCTATTGATCCGTCTGCTTCATTTACCTTCAGGACAAACAGGTCATTTTCAATTGTATTATCCTGTTCAGGCTGTCCGTGCTTAACGGCCTTTTCACCGCTGAAATAAAACACCTGTGATCCCATGGGAGGAAGATCTTCAGCAATGAATACAAGATGTCCCGTCGAAAGAAGCTGGGAAGGCACAGCCTTTCCTTCATCCTTTGTAACCGTGTGGCCTGCCGGTCTCCACTCCGGCGGTATCTCTATTGCAGAACTTACGGGCCAGGAGTGGGTATTTATCACTTCAAGCCTTGTGAGGCTGTTTATCTCCCGGCCTGTATCCAGGATTTTATTCTTCATCCGGCGGGCCTGCTTTTCCGCATCGTAGGCAAATGAGCTTTTAACAGCCCACTGCTGCAGGACAAAATCACCCTCAGGTTCACTAATGCTGTTATGGGCACCCCAGGTGTGCTCATCGTACAGAAGTATTTTTCTCCACAGTTCATAGGTCTCATCCTTAATATTATCCTCACAGGCTCTTAATACGGCAAGGCTGTTAACTATGTTGGCATTCCCGGCATTTTGCCTGTTAAGGGCAGTCTCCCTGGCCGATGACGCTGCCCCGTCCTCCCAGTAGCCGGTAAATGCAGCCTTGACGACAGGAAGTAAATGTCCGTATCTCAGTTCAAACTCTTCAAAGGTTTCTTTCACAGTTGAAATTTTGAGACGGGGACTCTCAAAATTTTTATTCCATTCCATTACCATGTCAGGGAGGGAAGGATCGGTGGGCCCGTTGTCGGCGCCCACACTATAACGGAGCGGCACTATTTTATAGGGGTAAGCCCGTTCCTTAAGTTTATTCAGGTAGGCAAAGAGCCTCTCAGAAATTCCTTCTATTCCCATCTTATCGGCGTTCAGACCGGTGTGGAAAAGTGAATATCCTTCTTCGTGTATCCAGGTAAGCAATTTTTCTTCGCCTGAGGCTGATACCCACCAGAAGGGCCTGTCACCCCAGTCCTCACGTATTGTTCCTATACGGTGACCATGATTGGTCCCCAGTGAGAGGTATTTCACCCCGCTGCCTGCCAGCACAGGCACCAGCCCCCATGACCATCCGGGAACATCGGTTATCATTGCCGCTGATATTTCTTCTCCCGTACGGTCACTAAGCCTGCGGGCTGCTGCGGTCAATTGTATCAGCTCTTCGGTATTGCACAGCTCACTTAGCTCATGAGCAAACATGGCCCCGGGCTCAATCCATCCCTTCCTTATTGCCTCTGTCATCTTATCTGCCTCCCCGGGGCTCTTTTCCTCCAGATAGGTTTCGAGAGCCCACATCACCTCTGTATTCCACCTGAACCTTGCACCATCGGGATAATCTTTTGTTCTTTCAGCAATCTTTATGGCATTCTCAAGGTGTTCCCACTGTATCCTCTTCACTTCATCCTGGACATGAGTATATCCTATGTCAACATGAGAATGGTGAAGAAGGTGTATTTCCCTGTAAACAACCGGTTCAAGGATGAAATTATTTTCGGCAAGTATTTCCCTGCCCTTATGAATTACAACCCTGAAGGGTTTTTTTTCTTTTACAACCGGCATTGCCACCTGTATATGATTATGGCCGAAACGAAGCTCCGTCTTTGTGTCTTTCTCACCGGCCCTTATTCTCACTTTAACAGGATCGCCGAAATAGTCATAGTAAACACTGACAAGCTGGTAGGCTTTATTGCCATCCTTTCTTATAGCCTGCTCCGGTACAACCCTTATCCCTGGTTCTGTTTTATACCGGTATACAATAAAAAATGCGCGGTCGTTGGACGATTCACCTACGGCTTTTATATTCAATGCCCTTCCCTTGCTGTATCCATCTTCGGGTAGGGTGAGGAAACAGTAGCCGTGAAGATCTCCATACCGGTCTTCCATAAGCGGACTGAACCTCATGCTGTAACCTTCATCCCCCTTCCATATAATATCTTTTAGCTCACGGTTTCCCGGGGTGCTTATGGTCAGCCTTTTTCTGCCGTCTACCAATATATCCCAGCTGTGTTGATCCGTTTCGCGCACATTGATGGCAGCCAGGAAGACGAAAGTGGCCGGCCCGCCTGCAAATTCCGGGGGCACTTTTTCTGTTGTCCATTCTATATACAGTTCTTCCTGCATTGACCTCACAAGCATAGCCGCGCTTACATCAGGACGGGCTGAATGGTAGCTGAACTGCTCCCCGTGAACATAGCTCTCATAAGCTGCCAGGTAATTATAAGGGTTACCCGGATCACCCTGGGCATGCATGCCTGCTCCTGCTGCCAGGAAAATAAATGCAATAACTAACTTTCGTGTTGCCATCTCATGTATCTCTTTATGTTGTAAAGTCCTGTTCTCTCAACTTCATTCTAAATATCCATTAAATTTTTTACCTTGCAAAATCATTTTTACATATCAAAAGCTATAATCAATAATGAATAAAGCCCTGTTGTCTTTTATCCTTTCCCTTTCCCTCTTGCTTTCTTCCTGCGCTGAAGTAATGACAGCCCTTAAAACAGTGTCGGGAGATGCGCCTCTTACCGAGGCTGAAGTGATTGAAGGACTGAAAGAAGCCCTTATTACAGGAGCAAGGAACTCTGCTCAGGAACTGGCAGCGCAGAATGGCTATTACGGGGATGAGTTAATAAAGATCTACCTGCCCCCGGAGGCTTCTGTAATAGTTGATAATATTTCAAAAATACCGGGCGGACAGCAACTTGTTGCTGATGTGGTATTGCGAATCAACAGGGCGGCTGAAGATGCGGCAAAAGAAGCAGCCCCGGTATTTGTCAACAGCATAAGACAGATGACCCTGAGGGATGCCTTTGATATTTTGAGAGGTGAAGATGATGCCGCAACCCAATACCTCAGGCAAACAACCTATGACGAACTTTTTAACCTTTACAGCCCGCGCATACAGGCCTCTGTCGAAAAAGATCTTGCAGGAGGGATTTCAACCCGGGATTCATGGGATGCCCTCACAGAACAGTGGAATAAGTTTGCCACCTCACTCGCGGGAAGGCTTGCAGGTATGAGACCGGTCGAAACAAACCTGGGTAATTATCTTACGGGAAAGGCCCTCGACGGAATGTTTGTCAAAGTAGCAGGAGAAGAACTGAAGATCAGGCAGGATGTAAATGCCCGCGTTACACCGATTCTTAAAAAAGTGTTCGGAAGCCTCGATGAGAGGGAGTAAAGGATCACCCTCATGGAGAAAAGAGATAATAAAAGAACAATTATCACCTACGGGGAACTCAGCGTTAAGCTTACAAGAGAAGCAGATGATAAAATTCTTGACCTTCTTGGCAGTACAATACTGGGTACAAAAGGAGGGATGAGGTATCAGTTAAAAAATATCGGTGACAGGATAAAAGCCTACCGTGACAATATCCGTTTTGTGTCACTGTATAAGAAAGACAGGCTTACAGGAACAATAGGTTTTTCTTACAGGAAGATACTCACCACGGGAAAAACCTTTCACAGTTCATATCTCAGATATTTTTCATTTATGCCGGTCTTCCAGGCTGCGCTGAAAGCAAAAGGAAAGGCTGAGAGGAAGCTGCCCAATAAAAGGAACGGGACCTGGAAGGATAAGGTGTTTGCCTTCTTCAGGCGACCGCGAATGCTGGATTTCCCCGGCTATGATCAGGACGAAAAACATATTGTTTATGCTTACGTGGAAAGTATGAACGAGAGATCGAAAAATATAATACAACAGGTGGGCTTTGAACATATCAGGACCTTCCTTACCGTGGCCTTCAGCCGTTTCAGACCACGTATGTCGGATGAGGTGACAAAACTGCAGCATGAGGAAAAGGATAAAATGCAAAAACTCCTTGCCGATTTCTATTCCGGTCATGCCTTCTTTTCAGATGAGTTTATTTTCAGTAATGATAAATTTTATGTTATCAGGGAGGATGGTGAAATTATCGCAGGGATATCCCTTGTGCCGTCCTCATTCAGGGTGGTGGACATGCCCGGGATATGGGGCTGGGTCTTTATGAAAATACTACCGGTAACACCCCTTTTCAGGAAAATCTTCAGGCCTGAAGAACTCAGGTTCCTGGTCTTTGAATCATTGTACTTTAAGAAAGGAAGGGAGAAAAGCCTTGAAAAACTAATGGAATCGGTTTGCGCTATTGAAGGCTATAACCTGGGATTGTTATGGCTTGATGACAGGAGTGAGCTTTACGATATATTGAGAAAGAAAATAAAAATGGGAACACTCAACCGGATGCTTAATGCCAAACCCGGACTCGTTTTTGCCAGTTTTATTAATTTCACACAGGAAGAAAAAGAAGCATTCTATGAAAACCCGGCTTATATCTCCGGCTTTGATTTTACATGATTATAAATACGAAGGCTGAGGCTGAGGCTCTCCGCCTCTGTTGGTGCGGATCTTCCCCTGCCCGCCAAAGCCGCGGTCGCCGAAGGCAAACCACTTAATCAATATAACATGAAGCACCTCCCCGTGGCCATCTTAACATTATTGATCCTGGCATCATGCAGTAAAAACATAACTCCAGAACCTGGCCCCCATGACCTGGTGTCCGAAAACCTTGCTTCAACATGGGATGAGGCAATACCCCTTGGTAACGGAATGCTCGGGGCACCGGTGTGGCAGAAAGACAATAAGCTGAGAATATCACTCGACAGGGCCGACCTGTGGGACCTGAGACCAATGGCCGGCCCGGACCCGGGAAAATATTATCTTCGCGGAAGACGGGCTTATCGAATTCGATAGCCATCCGGGGGAAAAGATTATCTTTATAAATGGTAAAATTTAAAATTATTTAAAGTGAGAAATATGAAAGTAAAAACTTTACATTTCCTGATCATCCTGTTTATCTGCCTGCCCTTGATACCACTGGGCGCACAGGAGACACCTGAAGAAAAGGCAGGGAGACTGCAGTGGTTCAGGGAAGCCAGGCTGGGAATATTCATACACTGGGGTATCTATGCCGTCAACGGGATAGATGAATCATGGTCATTTTATAACGGCTATATTTCATATGACGACTATATGAAACAACTCGATGGTTTTACAGCCGCTGAATACGATCCCGGCGAATGGGCATCCCTTATTAAAAACAGCGGTGCACGCTATGCAGTTCTTACCAGCAAGCATCACGACGGTGTTGCCCTGTGGGACACAAGGTACAGCGACCTTAACGTGGTGGATAAAACACCTGCAGGGAAAGACCTTATTGAACCCCTTGTGAAAGAGCTCAGGAGGAAAAAACTGAGAGTGGGACTCTATTATTCAGTGCTCGACTGGTCTCACCCCGACTATCCCAATTTCACGGCTGAAAGCAAAAGATATACTGACGATCCCGGAAGACATGCTGCTTTCACAAAGTTTAACCATGGGCAGATTTCAGAAATAAGCAAAAAATATAAACCCGACCTGTTCTGGTTTGACGGCGACTGGGAACAGAATGCCGAATGGTGGAAGGCAAAGGAGATCCGGCAGATGATACTTGACGATAATCCCGGTGCCATCATTAACAGCCGCCTGCAGGGTTATGGCGATTATGATACCCCTGAACAGGGTCTGCCCGTAAATGCTCCTGAAAGTGAATACTGGGAACTGTGTATGACCATGAATGATTCATGGGGCTACCAGCATAACGACAGTAACTATAAAAGCCCTTCGCAGGTGATAAGGATATTTGCTGAATGCCTGTCTATGGGTGGTAACCTCCTGCTGGATATAGGCCCGAAAGCCGATGGAAGCATCCCCGCTGAACAGGTCAGCATACTCGAAGAAATGGGCCGGTGGACAGGCAAGCACAGCGAGGCTGTTTATAAAACAGGGGCCGGACTGCCCCCGGGGTATTTTTACGGACCGTCAACACTCTCGCCTGACAGTACAAGACTCTACCTCTTTTTTGGTGGCAAGCCTGCCGGAGGACAGCTGATGCTCGAAGGAATTAAGAACAAGATAAACAGGATTTATGTAGTGGGCAACGGAACCAAACTTGAATATAAGGAGTACCTGAGACCTTACTGGAGCAATCATTCGGGACTGATATTTATCGATGTCCCCGATGAGGTCCTCGATGAACAAATGACTGTGATTGGCCTCATCCTCGATGGGAAACTCGAACTGTCGTTATAAACTATGTATGCTTTATCAACTTTATAAAATTCAAATATGCAACACCACTTAATAATTCTACTATCCTTTCTGCTATCCACATCAGCCTTCTCCCAGCACCACTCAGACAGGTACGTTCCTGAAACCGATCCCCTGGTACTCGAAAAACTGGAACAATGGCAGGACCTGAAATTCGGACTTCTTATGCACTGGGGCCCATACAGCCAGTGGGGCATCGTTGAATCATGGTCTATATGCTCCGAAGACGAGGGATGGTGCAGGCGTAAGAATGATAATTATACCGAATATAAAAAGGAGTATGAAAACCTTCGGAAAACATTCAATCCGGTGAATTTTAATCCCGCAAAATGGGCAGTGGCAGCCAGAGAGGCAGGGATGAAGTATGTTGTTTTTACAACAAAACACCACGACGGCTTCTGTATGTTCGATTCCGGTCATACCAATTATAAAATAACGGATGAAAGCACACCCTTTCATACCAATCCGAAGTCAAACATAACAAAGGAAATCTTTGATGCCTTCAGGGCTGAGGGACTATGGACCGGTGCTTATTTCTCAAAACCGGACTGGCACAGTGAATACTACTGGTGGCCCAACTTTGCAACACCCGACAGGAATGTCAACTACAGTGTCAATAACTATCCGGAACGCTGGGAAAAGTTTGTACGATTTACTCACGCGCAGATAATGGAGCTTATGACCGGCTATGGCAGGGTGGATATTCTATGGCTTGACGGGGGATGGGTTAAGAAGAGAAGCCCTGAAGAAGTCAGGAAAGCATATGAGACGATGAACATCGAAAAACCCACAAGGGTTCAGAACCAGGATATCAGGATGGATGAACTGGTTGCCGGGGCAAGGGAAAAACAGCCTGGCCTGATCGTAGTCGACAGGGCAGTGTACGGAAAGAACCAGAACTATCTCACACCTGAGAATACTGTGCCGGACGAAGCCCTCCCTTACCCCTGGGAATCATGCATCATATCCGGGGGAGGATGGTCGTGGACCCCGGATGCAAAATATATGAGCGGCAGAAAAGCCGTGCATATGCTGGTTGATATAGTCGCCAAGGGAGGCAACCTCCTTCTCAATATTGCCCCGCGACCGGATGGCGAATGGGACGACGGGGCGTATAGGTTGCTGGAAGAGATCGGGGCATGGATGGATATTAATTCAGAGGCAGTATACGGCACAAGAGCAACAGAACCATATAAGGAAGATAAAATTTGTTACACCTCGAAGGGAGAAGATATTGTATATGCCGTATACCTTACAGATGAGGGAGAGCATATACCCCGCGAAATAACTCTAAGCGGTATACAGGTGCCCGGCAGGTCTGAAATTGAAATGCTGGGAATGAAGGGAAAACTGAAATGGCACAGGAAGGGCGATGATTGTGTCATCCGCATACCCACAGAAAAAATACCCTCGGACCTTGCCTTTGCCCTGAAAATCAGCCGGTATTAATTCTTCCTGACACTGCTTCCTCTTATAACCAGGTCCGTATTTATTACCCTCGTCTGGTAAGGACGGTTCCTGTCTCTTATCCTGTCAAGCATCAGCCGGGCAGCTTCCCTGCCCATATCATAACCGTGCTGGTCTACGGTGGTAAGGCCGGGATCGGTAAGACCCGACAGCTGTCCGTTGGTGAAACCAACAATGGCAACATCATCCGGTACCTTCAGGCCCAGCTTCCTGACAATATTCAGTGCCTGGGCCGCGGTGAAATCATTCACACAGAAAAAAGCATCGGGCGGCGGATTCCTTCTCATCAAGCTGGGAACAATCCATTCAGCCTCCTGCACCTGGTCACACTTTACTATATTCTCTTCGGCAACACTGCACCGGAACTCGTTCAGTGCACGTATGTAACCGTCAATCCTGCCTTTTGTAATGGCAAGGCTGGGAGGTCCCGACAGGTGCACTATCCTCTTCCTCCCCTCCAGGATAAGATGCTTTGTTGCCATATATGCTCCCTCTGAATCGTCCACTATAACCCTGTCACTCTCTATCTCGTCTGAAATCCTGTCAAAGAAAACAAGCGGAACATTCTTCTCCTTCAACTGGTGAAAATGTTCCATGTTGCGGGTAAGCTTTGAAATGGATATAAGTATGCCGTCGACACGACTGTTAACAAGAGTCTGTATGCTTTTTACCTCCTTTTTGTATTCTTCATTTGACTGGCATATCATGACATTGTAATCATGCTCATTGGCATAATCCTCAATGCCGCTTATCACAGATGAAAAGAAATAATGTATTATCTCCGGAACAACAATGCCAAGGGTGTGGCTCTTGCCTCCTTTCAGGCTCAATGCTATGGGATTGGGCCTGTAATTCCACCTGTCGGCAAGACTGTTCACCTGCTTTTTTGTTTCGGGGCTTATATCCGGATGATCTTTCAGGGCCCTCGATACCGTTGAAGGTGATATCTGCAGTTCCCTGGCAATATCCTTTATTGTTACATTTCTTTTATTCATACTCTGTCTAAATAAGACCACTCCGTTAAAAGTAATTATTTTTTTTCTATTTCCCCTCAATCAGTTAATGGATATAACAATGATTTCAAACGTTTGCGGAAACGATTGCAGTAAAATACTGTAAAAGAATTGGATAGAGCACAGAAAAAAACGAAATTTACATGATGGACTTTAAGTGCTGATTATTTCCATTGTTTGTCAATCCGGAGTTCAACCTGAATACAAATATATTAACCTGAACCTTTTAAGCTTGAATAAATATTTGAAATTACTTAGAGATGTATAACCCGTTAATAAACCAAAATCTATGAACAGATTATTGATGCGGCGATTAATGATACTGGTCGCCGGTGTAATGATGAGCGGTACCGTTTTCGGACAGGAAATAACTGTCGCCGGAACGGTTACTGATGCCATGGATGGTTCCACCCTGCCCGGAGTTAACGTACTCGTTAAAGGGACAACAAGGGGCACAACCACCAATGCCGACGGAGAATACAGCATCCGGGTAAGCCCTGATGCAATACTGGTGTTCTCTTTTATTGGTTATGTTGAACAGGAAATTCCTGTCAATAACCGTACTACGATAAATGTCGATCTCCAGGTCGATGTAATGCAGATTGCCGAGGTTGTTTCCATAGGCTATGGTACCGTCAATAGAGACGATGTTACCGGTTCGGTAGCGGCAATCAGTTCAAGGGATTTTAACCGCGGTGCAATAACTTCAGCACAGGACTTGCTCGTGGGGAAAACGGCCGGTGTCGTTATTTCAACTTCTGACGGTGCACCGGGCAGCGGGTCCAGCATCCGCATCCGTGGAGGATCATCACTCAATGCTTCCAACGATCCTCTTATCATAGTCGACGGAGTGCCCATCGATAATAATAATGTCTCAGGAAGTTCCAACTTTCTCGACTTTGTCAATCCCAACGATATTGAAACTTTCACAGTACTCAAAGATGCCTCCTCAACTGCTATATACGGTTCACGGGCATCTAATGGTGTTATCATTATTGAAACCAAGAAGGCCAGGGAAGGGAGTAAGCTATCGGTTAATTACGATGCCAAAACTTCAGTGGCAAACGCAATAAAGTATACCGACGTCTTTTCGGGCGATGAGATCCGGCAGATTGCCCATGAATATATGGATATCTATGGTGCGGAAACAGTGACTCTGCTCGGTGCGGAAAATACGAACTGGCAGGATGAAATATTCCGTACTGCGGTTTCCCATGATCATAACTTAAGCTTTTCAGGATCGTACAAAGCCTTGCCCTATCGTTTCTCGGCCGGATTTACCGGTCAGAATGGTATTCTCAAGAATACGGATATGCAGAGGGTAACCGGGGCACTAAGCCTTGACCCCGCTTTCCTTGACGGTTCCTTGAAGGTAAACCTCAATCTGAAAGGTATGACCACAAAAAATAACTTCGGTGACAGAGGGGCTATTGGCTCAGCAGTAAACATGGATCCCACTCAACCGGTTTTCGATGGCAATCCTGACAGTGACGGTTATTACCAGTGGGCTAATTACGGCGCAAATCTTGGTACTCCCAATCCCGTCGAACAGGCCCTTGCCGTGGATAACAGATCTAATGTCAACAGGTTCCTGGGTAATGTAACATTAAATTACAGGGACCTTCTGATTGAAGGACTGGCAGCCAACCTGAACCTGGCAACAGATTATTCCCACGGGGAAGGACATAATAACCGCCCGGCCACTTCCCCTTCGGTATTGACAAGCCCTCTATGGGGAAGATTATCCGACTATTCCTCTACCAATAAGAATAAGCTCTTCGACCTGTATTTCAATTATGACAGAGAGCTGGCACAGGTAGAAAGCAATGTGAATATTACTGCAGGATATTCATGGCAACACTTCCAGAGAGAGGGAGAAAATTACACCCGGGGCGTGGTCGACAATGAGCATCCGTACCAGATGACTGACAGTACCTCTTATATTACCGAAAATTTTCTTGTGTCGTTCTTCGGAAGAGGAAATTACTCATTTAAAGACAGGTATCTGCTTACCGCAACAGTACGCTTCGACGGTTCTTCCCGCTTTGCTGAAGGTAATAAATGGGGAGTCTTCCCGTCGGTGGCCTTCGCATGGAGAATGCATGAAGAAGAATTCCTGAGTGGCTTTACTGCACTCAACGATCTTAAAATCAGACTTGGCTGGGGTATTACAGGCCAGCAGGATATTGGTAATGACTACCCTGCCCAGGCCACCTATATCATTTCTTCTCCCGGTTCTTATTATCCGATTGGGGGGGAGTACATACCTACTCTCAGACCCAATGCCTACGATCCTGACATAAAATGGGAGGAGACAACAACACTCAATGCCGGGATTGACTTTGGCTTCTATAATAACAGGTTATCAGGAGCTGTTGATGTCTACCTCAGGACTACCAATGACCTTCTTAACACGGTGGTCATCCCCAGTGGAAGTAACTTCTCCAATACCCTGCTTACAAACGTTGGCAGCCTTGAGAACAGGGGCCTTGAAATTACTTTGAATACTGTCCCTCTTTCCAGGAAAGACCTCTACCTGGGTATAGGCTTTAACTTTACCTATAACGTAAATGAGATTACCAAACTTCTGATATCGGAAGATCCTGGCTATATCGGTATCCTTTACGGAGATGCCTTCACCGGTCAGAAGCAGGTTACCAGGGTAGGCCATCCTGCATATTCCTTCTTCCTTAATAAACAGGTATATGACGCTGACGGAAAGCCCATTGAAGGACTCTATGCAGATCTTTCAGGTGAGGGAGGTGTCGTAAACGGCGACAATGACGATAAATACATATATCATAACCCGGTACCTGATTACCTGATGGGATTGACCCTGCGCTTCAATTATAAGAACTTTGACGCTCTTGCTTCATCCCGTATCAGCATCGGTAACTATGTTTATAACCAGGTTGCTGCAGGTGCTTCTTACGACCAGATGTACCAGATCGGTTACTGGAAAAACTTCTCAAGACACCTCAGTGAAACAGATTTTGTAAAACGACAGTTTACAAGCGACCATTTTGTTGAAAATGCCTCTTACTTTAAACTGGATAATCTGAGTGTTGGCTATACTGCTGAGAAGCTGTTTAAGCTCCTGGATGCAAGGTTCAGCATAACAGCTCAAAACCTTGTTACAATAACCAAATACAGCGGTATCGATCCTGAAGTGCCCGGCGGAATTGATAATAATTTTTATCCAAGGCCCCGCACCATAATGTTTGGCATTAATTTAACCTATTAGTATCCGAATGATGATGAAAAAAATATTTATACTACTGGTTTTTCTTTCAGCACTGATTATTTCTTCATGCGTGAAAGATCTTGAGGTTACACCTAAGGATCCTGACCAGATACTGGCCGGAAACCTGAGTGATGACCCTGAATATGTGAAAATGGTCCTTGGTAAGATATATGCCAGTTTTATTATATCAGGACAGGGTCCTAACGGTGGTGACGATATTGCTTCTTCCGATGGCAACTTCTTTACCACAATCCGTGCTCTCTGGAATTTGCAGGAGCTCCCAACCGATGAGGCTATCTGTGCCTGGGGGGATGTTGGTATAGCCGACCTTAACACCCAGACCTGGAGTCCTTCAAACCCCTTCCTTACAGCTCTTTTCCAGCGACTGAGCCTGAGTATCACCTATGCAAATGATTTTATTCTGCTTACAAATGATGATACCGACCCTGATATCCGGCGTTACAATGCCGAGGCACGCTTCCTGAGGGCACTTGCTTATTACTGGGCAATCGACCTGTTCGGGCAGTTCCCTTTTACAACCGATGAAGACGGTGTTGGTAAGTTCTTTCCTGAAATACAGACAAGACAATATATATTCAGTTATATAGAATCTGAGCTGAAGGAAATCATACCCCTTCTCGGAGAACCGGGTTTCTCCTATCCACAGGCTGATAAAGCAGCTGCATGGATGCTCCTTGCACGGCTTTATCTTAATGCTGAAGTATATACCGGCACACCGGGATGGGCCGAATGTAAGGCTTACTGTGATACTGTGATCACCAGCGGAGCTTACTCCCTGGCTGACGATTACAGGCAGAATTTCAGTGCCGATAATGACGGTAACAGCAATCCCGAAATGATCTTTGCCTTTGAGCAGGACGGTGTGCATACACAGGGATATGTCGGAACCACATTTATAATTGAATCAAGCAGTGATGCTGTTTATATAAGGGCCGAAGACTATCATGGTCTTACCGAAAATACAAACTGGAACGGAAACAGGGCAAGAATACAGTTCCTGGATATAATGGTTGATACACTTGCCACCTATGGCGGACCCATTGATCCTGCCGATCCTGAGTTTTCAGCCTGCCCTGACGGAAGGGTCTACCTGAAGCGTAAGAAAGCCCTCAATATCCCCAGTGCATCTTCAAGCGGTGATTATGGCGTGGGTGTCTATAAGTTCACTGCAAGGAACCACGATGGTACACTGCCGGCAAATTATAATCCTGCCTATGCCTGCACCGATTTTCCTGTCTTCAGGCTGGCCGATGCTTATATGATGAGGGCAGAAGCCTTCCATAAGCTTGGCGATGACGTCTCGGCAGCTGATGATATAAATATTATAAGAACAAGGGCGTACGGGAATGACAGTGGTAATATAGACGCTGAAGATGTTACTGACGGGTTTCTGCTCGATGAACGTGCCCGTGAATTCTATTATGAAGGACAGCGCCGTACCGACCTGGTCCGCTTTGGTCAGTTCACGAACGGAAGCTATGTGTGGCAATGGAAGGGTGGTGTATATGAAGGCACCCCTACCAGCAGTCACCTGGACCTTTACCCGATACCGGCCGATGAGGTATCTGCCAACCCAAATTATAACGGAAATAACAATCCGGGTTATTAAACTCTAAAAACATTTAGTGATGAAAAAGAACTTATATATATTAATGGCAATAGTTGGATTGATGACCTTCTTCACTGCTTGCGAAGAAGATGGTACCAGGGTTGTTATGAGCGAGGACCCGCTTGCTCCTTCTATTGTGTCAATGCCTGATCTGACCCTTGTCAGATCACAGGCAAATGATACACTCGTGTTCCGTGGAACACCCGTTGACCCCGGATTCACGGCTTCAGCTAACTACTTCCTGGAGGCCTGCCCTGCAGGAACAGGTTTTGTCAGCAAAACACAGGTATGGTCCGGTGTTGATGTCAGCGAAATAAAGATTACCGTGGGTAATCTTAACGGAGCCCTGAAAAAGGACTTCCCGACAGACCAGGTGTCTCCAATTGATTTCCGCCTCAGGGCAGTGCTGATAGTGGATGCCGGTACCGGCTCACCGGGAACAAGTACCAATCCCTTTGAGTACACTTCTGATCCCGTAACAGCCGATGTTACTGTTTACGGTCTTCCCAGGCTTGATCTCGTAAACTCGGGTAAAACGCAAAAAGTCGAATCAGCACTCGGAGATGGTAATTATACCGGTATAGTCAAAATGAGTGTGGCAAATCCTTTCACCCTGTCCGATCCTGACAGCGGTACCCGGTATGGCGGTTCAGGGGGCCTTCTGTCAGTTGACGGACCGGCAATAGAAGCCCCGGCAGATGGCTACCACGTTTTGAATGTAAGTCTGCCTGATATGACCTATGAATTTGAAGCAATGATGATAGGCCTTGTCGGCTCTGCAACACCTAACGAATGGTCTTCACCCGACCAGAAAATGGAATATGATCAGAATGCCGGTACGTGGTATATTACCCTCGACCTGGTAGCCGGAGAAATCAAGTTCAGATTAAATGATGGCTGGGCCTGGAACCTTGGAGGAACCCCCGGCAATCTGTACCACGATGGTCCTAACCTGCCAATATCAGAAGCAGGGAACTATACTATTACCCTTACAATCACCGATTTTGAAGGGGAACTGGCAACCTGTACTATAGTTAAGAACTAAATTTAAAAAGAATAAAGATGAAAAATATATTCATAAATAAATCTTTAGTTGCAGTGGCCTTTATGTTCGTGGTAATGGTAGCCTGTACAGAGGATACCGCTTATATAAGGCTTGACCCTGAACTGTCTACCTCCCAGGTTGTTGGAATAACATCTGACCAGGCAACAGTTATCGGCTTCGTTGTGGCTGAAGGACCGGGATTTATACAGAAAGGCATTTGCTATGATACTGAGCCCGAGCCAAGCATAGGGGATAATAAGGTTGAATTTGATGGAGAACCTGAAGGCGCTACTTTTTCCGTCACCCTGACAGGGCTTGGCTTCGCAACCAAATACTATGCCCGTGCCTATGCAATTAACCGTGAAACAACAATTTACGGAGAAGAACTAAGCTTTACCACCCTTCCTGTGGTACCTGCCGTAACAACGGCTGCCATTAGCGATACATCCTACACATCAGCTACCTCCGGGGGCGAAGTGACGGCCGCAGGCGGCGCCGAGGTTACAGCCCGTGGAGTATGCTGGTCAACCAGCCCCGGCCCTACAGTAGAAGATTCAAAAACTAATGATGGCGAAGGCCTGGGTGCATTTACCAGTTCCCTGACAGGACTGGCTGACAATACAAGCTACTATGTGCGTGCCTATGCCACTAACAGCGCCGGAACCGGCTACGGCGAAGAGCTGTCTTTTACCACCTTCAGGATTCTTACCCGTATATGGAATGTACCGGGCGACTATGTTGAGGCAAGCTACCCCGGATCAGGGATGACCAACTGGTCTCCTGACAATTCACCCCGGGTGAAGAGCGGAATGGATGCTCCTGATAACCTGGAAGGCTATGTTTATATGGCAAATGCTTCCAACGAATGGAAGTTCGCTACACAGCCCAACTGGGACGGACCAAACTACGGCGATGGCGGAGGAGGAACACTGAGCGAATCTGGCGGTAATATGGTTTCGCCTGCAGGATATTATTTCTTACAGGTCGATGCCGCTGCACTGACCTATACCGCAGTGGCAACAGAATGGGGCGTGACAGGCGATGCCACACCACTGGGATGGGCTGACAAAACACCACTGACATACCGGCCCGGATTGATGGCCTGGACAGGTGCGGTTCACCTCACGGCTGCCGAAATGAAGTTCAGGGCTAATGATGACTGGACATATAATTATGGCAGTACGGCAGGTAACGATACACTGGACGCAGGAGGTAGCAATATCCCGATAGCCACTGAAGGTGATTATGCTATCACCCTCGACCTCAGCAAACCGCTCGAGTATACTTACAGGGCCGATATGTGGGGACTGATAGGATCTGCAACACCCGGTGAATGGTCCTCTGACCAGGATATGTCATGGGATCCGGTAAATGAAGTGTTTACAGTTAGCCTCGACCTGGTGGCAGGCGAGATTAAATTCAGGGCCAATGATGACTGGGCTTATAGCCTTGGAGGTGACCTGAATGAGCTCACTCCGGGCGGAGATAATATCGCCGTCACAACAGCCGGCAACTATACAATTACACTCGACCCATGGAATTTTGTTGCAACAGTAACCATGAATTAACAATAGTTTTAATTGAGGCTTAGGAATATGGGTAAGTGAAAACCTCTCCTGTCTCATGGGAGAGGTTTTTCTTATTTTTTACATTTGGAATAAAGTTTGATATTTATACCTTTTACCATCTATGAACAGAATAATATTATTAATGGCAGCACTTATGTTCTCATCAGTAAGCCTTGCTCAGATCGAAAGAACAGAACCTCCATTCTGGTGGACAGGGATGAAAAATACTTCCCTCCAGCTGATGGTCCATGGGACAAATATAGGAGGATCAACAGTTAATATCGATTACGAAGGAGTAAGCCTGATATCAGTCGAACATACAACTAACGGTAATTATCTTTTTTTAAACCTTGATATTTCCCCTGAAGCCCGGCCCGGTGTGTGCAGGATTGAATTCATTGACAGGAAGGGTAATAAAATCGTAAAAGAATACAGGCTCTTGCAAAGGCAGGCCGGTTCCGCCGAAAGAAAGGGCTTTGACAATTCTGACGTCATATATCTTATTATGCCCGACAGGTTCGCTAACGGTGATCCCGGCAACGATGAAACAGAAGGGATGAAGGAAGGCCTTAACCGCAGGAAAAGATATGGACGCCATGGCGGTGATATAAAGGGAATAAGGGATCACCTTGACTATATGGCAGGGATGGGCTTTACCTCTGTATGGCTTAACCCTGTTCTCGAAAATGACATGGAGGAATGGTCCTACCACGGCTATGCTGCTACCGATTTCTATAAAACAGACAGGCGCTTCGGGACAAACGATGATTATGTTCAACTGGTAAGCGAAGCAAAGGAAAAAGGACTGAAGGTAATAATGGATATGGTCTTCAACCATTGCGGCCTCAACCACTGGTGGATGGACGATCCGCCTTCGGATGACTGGGTCAATCACGGGGAATATGTGCCCACAAACCACAGGCGTACTGTAAACCAGGATCCCTATGCTTCAGCACATGACCGGAAGCAAATGACCGACGGATGGTTCGTGCCGGCAATGCCCGACCTTAACCAGAAAAACCCCTTTGTGGCCGAATACCTCATACAAAACAGTATATGGTGGATCGAATATGCCGGTATCTCAGGGATAAGAATGGATACTTACCCTTACCCCGATAAGCATATGATGGCCGAATGGAACAGGAGGGTGCTAAACGAATATCCCAATTTCAATATAGTGGGAGAGGAATGGAGCCTGAACCCGGCCGTAGTAGCATACTGGCAGAAAGGACAGAATAACAGGGACGGCTACCGGGGCAGCCTGCCCGGCCTTATGGATTTCCCCCTGCAGAACGCCGTGAGTGAAGCACTGAATGAGAAAGAAGAATGGGACAGAGGCCTGATAAAAATATACGAAATGCTGGCTAATGACTTTCTTTACCCCGATCCCTTTAACCTGGTGGTAATGCCCGATAACCATGACATGCCCAGGTTCTATATGCAACTCGGCATGAACCGCGATCTGTTCCGCAACGGTATAGCCTTCTTCCTGACAACACGGGGCATACCACAGATATATTACGGTACGGAAATACTGATGACCCATAAGGAAGGCAATGACCACGGATATATACGCAAAGACTTCCCGGGAGGATGGCAGGGAGATAAGGTGAATGCCTTTACCGGACAGGGACTGACAGGTGAAGAAAAAAATATGCAGAATATGTTCAAACGCCTCCTTAACTGGAGAAAAAGCGCCCGGGTCATACATAGGGGCAAACTTGTACATTTTGCCCCCGAACATGGTACCTATGTGTATTTCAGGTATGATGATGATGATATGGTGATGGTCATACTGAATAAAAACGCTTCGCCCTATGACCTCGACCTCGACAGGTTCAGCGAAATGCTGGCCGGGAAAAAAACAGCCAGGGATGTGCTCGGCGGCCGGGAATATGAGCTTGCCGGTAAACTAACGCTGTCGCCCCGGAAACCCTATATCCTGGAAATAAAATAAGAGCTAATTAAGCAACACCGGTATGAAAAAATATGTTTGGTCTCTCCTGCTGTCATTTCTCAGCCTTGCAATAACGGCGCAGATAATAGAAACAAGCCCCGCAATAGTTACAAAGGGTCAGCCCGTTACCATATATTTTAACAGCGATGAAGACCCGGGGGAAATGAAAAATTATACAGGCGATGTATATGCCCATACCGGTGTTATTATCGAAGGAAGCAGCGCATGGCAGCACGTAATGGGAAGCTGGGGGGATAATAGCACACAGCCTAAGCTTACCTGCCTCGGTGAATACAGGTACCGGCTGGATATAACACCATCCATCGAGGAATTCTACCCCGGCATGACAGGCGATGAAAAAGTGGTTAAACTGGCTTTTGTGTTCAGGGATGCCGGCACTGACCTGCAGACTGCAGACCTCTTTGTGGATGTGTTTGAGCCGGGACTCAATGTGAATATTACGTCCCCTGAAGGACAGGGTATTATCAGGGACCTGAATGAGGACCTTCCCCTTGAAGCTTATGCCACCGCGGCCGACTCACTGGTCCTCTTCATTGATGGAGCAAGGATAATGAGAAGCGATGATCCCTGCTATCTATCATACACCGTTGAAGCTGACACCTGCGGGGGCAAATGGATTAAGGTGAGTGCCTATGATATGCCGGATATGGTATCTGATTCACTCTTTATGTACGTGATAGGCGATCCTGTAACGGGAGACCTTCCCACAGGCCTTATTGATGGCATTAACTATATCGGCGATGATTCGCTCGTTCTTGTCCTTACCGCACCGGGAAAGAACAACGCTTTTGTAATTGGTGACTTCAATAACTGGAATCTGAGTGATGAGGGCTATATGAACCGGACACCCGGCGGGGAAAAATTCTGGAAAGGCATTGGGAACCTTAGCCCCGGGCAGGAATACCGTTTCCAGTACCTTGTTGATGGTAACATAAGGATAGGCGATCCCTATGCCGAAAAAGTGCTTGATCCCCGGAACGATCAGTATATCACCGATGAAACATATCCCGGGCTCATCGCTTACCCTGAGGGAAAGACCACAGGACTGGTAACGGTACTGCAAACAGCCGGACCTGAATATGAATGGACGGTAACTGATTTTGATCCGCCCGCAAAGGAGGACCTGGTGATCTATGAGCTCCTTGTGCGCGACTTCCTCGAAACTCATCACTACCTCACCCTTATAGATACCCTGGACTACCTGCAGAACCTGGGAGTGAACGCCATAGAGCTGATGCCTGTCAATGAGTTCGATGGTAACCTCAGCTGGGGATATAACCCTGCCTATTACCTTGCTCCTGATAAATACTACGGGACAAAGAACGATCTCAAGGCATTAATCGATTCATGCCACCGGAGGGGAATAGCTGTCATACTCGATGTGGTATTAAACCACTCAACGGGTTCATCCCCGATGGCACAACTTTACTGGGACCATGCCGCGAATAACGTCACCGCTGATAATCCATGGTATAACGTTACGGCAACCCATGACTTCAATGTCTTCCACGACTTCAACCATGAAAGTGTATATACCCGGGAATTCTCAAGAAGGGTTATGAGGCACTGGATCGTGGAATATAAGGTCGATGGTTACCGCTTCGACCTGTCAAAAGGATTCACACAGAATAATACCCTTGGTAATGTAGCCGCATGGGGGGCCTACGATGCCTCACGGGTTGCCATATGGAAGATGTACGCCAACTACATCTGGTCGCTCAATCCTGATTTCTATGTTATCCTTGAACACTTTGCCGATAACACCGAGGAAAAAGAACTGGCTGAATATGGTATGATGCTGTGGGGTACTCCTAAAGCGCAGTCAGGAAACACAAGCTATGCTGAACTGTCAATGGGCTATGATGAGTCAATCAGCTGGGCCTCATACACAAGCAGGGGATGGGCTGTGCCCCACCTTGTTTCATATATGGAAAGCCATGATGAGGAAAGGATGCAATATCTTAATAAAACCTACGGTAACACAACTGCTGCCTACAGTATCCGTAACCTCAGCACAGGACTCGACAGGCTGGTGCTGGCTGCATCTTTCTTCTTTACAATACCAGGACCGAAAATGCTTTGGCAATTCGGGGAACTGGGCTATGACTTTTCAATTAACTTTAACGGCCGCACAGGTGAAAAACCAATCCGCTGGGATTATTATGAGGTTGATGAAAGGAACCTTGTTTACAAGGCCTTCGCCGCCCTCATTAAACTGAGGAGGGAAAACCCGGCATTCTCCTCTTCCGATATAAGCTTCGTTGATGAAGGCCTGATGAAAAGGATAAAGATAAGCCATGAAACCATGAATGTAATTGTGCTGGGTAACTTTGATGTCACTGAGTCATCGATAAGCGGCGATTTCCATAACACGGGCTGGTGGTATGAATACTTCACCGGCGATTCCGTCAATGTCAGCAATACCACGGACCTGGTAGCACTGGAACCGGGTGAATACCGGATATATACTTCGGAGCGCCTTGAAAAGCCCGACTTCATCGTAGGAGTGGAAGATGTCTGCCCTGGGCGTGACCATGACAGCTGGCTCAGTGTTTATCCCAACCCTGTTGATGACATCCTCACTGTCAGCCTGGGGGAAGGATATGAAGGCCGGACAGTTGATATAGATATCCTGGATATGTCAGGCAGGCAGGTGTATTCCTTCCCCGCCACGGGAAACAGGCAGTTCAGCCTGGGCTCACTGCCCCGCGGGATCTACTTTGTACGTGTAACAGGAACCACCCGCACCGCCATAAGCCGGATAATCAAAAATTAACCTCCTCTGCTTTATAAACCCTGTCAACTTTAATCACCGTGCTACCAGCACCATATACTGCCATCCGTCCAGCACAAAAACACCTTCCCCGCTGATACTCATGGTCTCACCCCTGAAGTAATCAGTGCAGTCACCGCCGATATCAGCATCCAGCCTGAACTTGGCTGCCTCGTCATCGAAATTGATAATGCTCACTACCCTGTTATCTCCCTTTGTCATTGCATAGGCATATACATCCTCATCTCCCGTTACGCTTATGGCGGTGAAATCGCCACCGTACTCACCGTTATGAAGTGCAGGGTTCTCTTCCTTTAGCCTGTTTAGCGAAGTGTAAAAATCAGTCAGGCAGGTTTCCTTCCATTCTATCGGGTCCCTTTCGAAAAACTCAAGCCTCTTGTTCAGCCCGGCCTCCTGTCCGTTATAAATAAGGGGCACACCGGGGATGGTGTACATAAACACGGCAAAAGCCTCGTGGGCATCACCCAGCCGTTCCCCGATAGTACCGGCCCATGAATTCTCATCATGGTTGGTAATAAACCTCAGCCTGCCGGCATGGTCGGGGAACCTGTCAAGATCCCTCATAAGGGCTTCATGCAGGACAGAAGCCTTGGCCTCTCCCTGTGCCACCTGGTTCATCAGGTGATGCAGCTCCCATGAATAGTTAATATCATAACCGTTGCTGAAAAATTCAACCCTGTCTTCATTCTCCGCAAGCATGAGCACAGGCTTTACCTTATCCATCTTTATACGTGCCCTGAGCCAGAAATCGGCAGGCGTCACATGGGGATGGTCAACCCTGAAACCGTCAACACCAATATCCCTGACCCAGTACAGCAGGGCATCCATCATATATTCCCGGAGTCCCGGGCTGCTCCAGTCAAACTGTATCACATCAGTCCAGTCATAGGGAGAGACAAAATTACCCGCGGAATCTTTCACATACCATCCGGGATGCTCTTCAGCCAGGCGATTGTCCCACGATGAATGGTTGGGAACCCAGTCCATCATTACATACATCCCCGCTTCGTGTATCTTATTTACCAGCGCCTTGAAATCGTCCATGGTCCCGAACTCAGGGTTGACATCCCTGAAATCCTTTACCGAATAGTATGATCCCAGTGGCCCCTTACGGTTTACTTCTCCAATGGGATGAATGGGCATGAACCAGATAACATCAACCCCCAGGGAGACAAGGTCATCTACCCTTTCCCCAACGGCATTGAAAGTACCCTCATCAGAGAACTGCCTGACGTTGAGTTCATAAAGTACTGCATCCCTGCTCCATGCAGGAGCCTCATAACTCGCGTCCCCTCCCGGCCCCTCCTGCCTGTCCCGTCCACCCTTGCATGATGCCATGCAAAGGCCAAGGATAAGCACCGGGACTGTTAATGCTAATTGTCTCTTTTTCATTATCATAATTATTTATATTTTAAAAAATTCCTTATTGCCCGGGCTTATTGCTTTTTCCTCCCCGCTCACATTGATGCTTATTTCCATATCAGACTGGTTTTCAACCTCTGCCCTTTCCTTGCTTATGCTTATCCTCAGCAAATTATTTCTGAACCTTATCATAAAGGAATACATCTCCCATGCTTCCGGTATAAGCGGCTTAAGGAAGAGCTTCTGTTGTCTTACCTTGAGACCTGCGAATCCCTCCACGATGGCGAGCCAGGTACCCGCCATGGATGTTATGTGCAAACCCTCCTTAACTTCCTTGTTTATGTCGTCAATATCCAGCCTGGCCGTCCTCAGGTATAATTCATATGCCCTGTCTATCTTCCCCGTGCGACTGGCTATTATTGAATGTATGCTTGGGGAAAGAGACGACTCATGCACCGTGCGGGCTTCGTAAAAATCATAATTTCTTCTTATCGTTTCAATGTCATATTCCCCATCAAAAAAGTAGAGTCCCTGGAGCACATCGGCCTGCTTAATAAAACATGACCTGAGTATCCTGTCCCAGGACCAGTGCTGGTTTATAGGCCTTTCCGAAGCTGGTATATCACTGGCTGTCTGCTGCAACTTGTCGAGATAGCCCTCCTGCTGCAGGAAGATGTCCCTTTCTTCATCATAGGGGAAAAACATGTTGTTGATGATCTTCTTCCATTCAGCCGTCTCCATCACCTCATCAAAATGAGTGCGCTCAGCCAGGTCCCTGAACTTGGCCGGGGCCGATGATTTTACTTCGCCAATGCAGTCAATGGCATACTGCATCGTCCACTGTGCAATCTTATTGGTATACCAGTTATTGTTAACATTATTCTCGTATTCATTGGGACCGGTAACACCCAGGATGACATATTTCTGCTTGGACTCCGAATAATTTACGCGCTGGCGCCAGAACCGCGCGAGAGCTATCAGTACCTCCAGGCCGTAATCTTCGAGGTAACTCTTATCTCCGGTGTGCTCTATATAGTTGTAAATGGCATAGGCAATGGCACCGTTCCTGTGTATTTCCTCAAATGTTATTTCCCACTCATTATGACACTCCTCACCGTTTATTGTAACCATAGGGTAGAGGGCAGCACCATTGTTGAATCCCAGTTTGGCCGCATTCTCAATAGCCTTGCCCAGGTGCCTGTAACGGTAGAGCAGGAGATTCCTTGCAACATAGAGATCAGATGTCATGAGGTAAAAGGGAAAGGCAAAAGCTTCGGTGTCCCAGTAGGTTGTCCCCCCGTATTTCTCCCCGGTAAATCCCTTGGGACCAATATTCAGCCTTTTATCATCTCCTGTATAGGTCTGGTAAAGATGAAAAATATTAAACCTGATGCCCTGCTGGGCTGCAGGATCACCCTTGATGACTATGTCGCTTTCATCCCATTTCTTCTGCCAGTCTTCCTTATGCGCATCCAGCAGACTGTCATATCCCCTGGAAGCCGCTTCCCTTACCCTGTTGAGGGCCAGCTGACCAATCTCATCGATATGGTTATTCTCCGAACTCAAAATGGCGGCATACTTGTATAGGGTGTACTGTTCATCTGCAGGAACGTCGATCTCAAAGCTGTGACCGGCATATTTCTCACGGCTGTGCAATACGGGACTGGTGCATATTTCCTTCCTGTCCCTGTAAAGGGCATAATCAGCGGCAAAAGCCACAGTGAAATTTGTTTTGCGTGTTGTTGTGACAAGTAATATACTGCTGTCATCCACGGTGCGCCTTGACTCATCCCAGAAAACATCACCGTAATTGGCATCCTCATTAAGCACATTGCCGTCGATGTAAGGCGTAAAACCCAGCTTGCCGCCCCCCCCGGAAAGCCTGACAGAATACCTTATTGCACCCAGCTCATGCTCATTAAGGCTCAGGAACCTGCTGGTGCTGACCCCGGCTATAATGCCGCTCTTCATCCTTACACTGAAAGCTCTTGAGAGAATGCCTTCCTTCATGTTAAGCTCCCTGCGAAATGACAGTATCTCACACTTGGCCAGGTCAAGCTGCTCACCGTCAACAGTCACATCAATGCCTATCCAGTTGGGCGAATTAAGCACCTTGGCAAAATATTCGGGATAACCGTTCTTCCACCAGCCGACACGCGTCCTGTCAGGATAATAAATGCCTGCAATATAACTGCCCCGCAGGCTGTCCCCGCTGTACTGTTCTTCAAAATTGGCCCTCTGCCCCATATGGCCGTTGCCAATAGAGAAAATACTTTCTGAGGCCCGGTTGTTTTCAGGTTTAAAACCTTCCTCGATAATTTTCCACCCGTCAATCTTATAGTTGCGATCCATAAATTTCCTACCTTCTGTGATTATTAAATTCTGAGATGTCAATGTACTTTGTTTCTTTTCCCCCTGGCTATGTCTGTCGTATCCTGTACAAACAGGATCAGGAGGGCCGCCACAAAGAGGGAGCAGCCTCCCGTCAGCAGGGCATACACCGATTCGCCGTTGAACAGGCTCTTTACCATGAAGCCCAGTATTGTTGCAGCAAGTATCTGTGGTATGACAATGAAGAAATTGAATATTCCCATATATACGCCCATCTTGTTAGTGGGAAGAGAACCGGTGAGTATGGCATAGGGCATGGCCAGTATGCTGGCCCAGGCAAGCCCCACTCCCAGCATCGAGAATATCATGTGCTGTGGATTGCTTATGATAAATATTGAGACAAGACCCAGTCCGCCCGCCACAAGAGATATTGAATGGGCAATCTTACGATTGAAAATCCTTGCCAGGAAGGGCAGGAGGAGGAGGCCGAAAACAGCCGCAAAAAGGTTGTACCAGCCAAACATCCCGCTCACAAGGTTCGCACCTTCATTGTACAATACTGACGTTGTGTCCGAAGTGCCGTAAATACGCGATGTTACAGCCGCCGTGGTGTATATCCACAGGGAGAACAAGGCAAACCAGGAGAAAAACTGTACTACCGCCAGCTGTCCCATGGTCTTTGGCATCCTGTAAAGATCGGTGATAATGCTCACCAGCCCGTTACGCTCCCTGCCGTAATTAATAAACAGGGCACTTAAAAGCTGTAAAATGCCGAAAAGGGATAAACCACCTGCAAGTATGTATAATTCTTTCTCAAGGCGGAAGTATATAACGGGCAGGGCCAGTATCACCCCTGCAACAAACCATGTAATACCTCTCCTGATATATTTTGACTTCGCTTCCACACCTTCCGCTTCATCAGGCCTGTCAGGTTTTTCACTCCGCTCAAAACTGTTGAGCTCCCCGGGCGAATACTCTTTTGTTGTAAATACCGTGTATACAACGGCAAGAAGGAAAACAAGACCCCCGAGGTAAAATGAATATTTTACGGTATCGGGTATCTGCCCTGCCGGGGCAGTATTGGAAATGTTAAACCAGTTGGAGAGAATATAGGGTAACCAGGAGGCAACAAAGGCACCCACACCGATGAAAAAACTCTGCATGGTAAATCCAAGTGTGCGCTGCCTGTCAGGAAGCATGTCTCCCACAAAAGCCCTGAATGGTTCCATGGATATGTTAATCGATGCATCCATTATCCATAACATGCCCACAGCCATCCACAGGGCAGGGGAGTTGGGCATGAGGATCAGGGCAACTGACGCCAGTATGGCTCCCGTCAGGAAATAGGGCCGGCGCCGGCCGAGACGACCCCAGGTCCTGTCACTCATATGACCTATGATGGGCTGAACAATCAATCCCGTAACAGGAGCAGCTATCCATAAAATGGGAATCTTATCAATGTCGGCACCAAGAGTCTGGAAAATACGGCTTACATTGCCGTTCTGAAGAGCAAAACCAAACTGTATGCCCAGGAATCCAAAACTCATATTCCATATCTGCCAGAAACTGAGCCTGGGCTTCATCTTTATTTTTTCAATCATCCGGGTGGATTTTTTACACGGTTGCTTAAAGCAGTTTATATCAAAAATACATAAAAAATATTCAGCTTATCATATTTAAAATCAGGGGAATAACATATTTCATGACATGTCTGCCGCAAGGCTTATGTTTCAAACGTTTTCGGTAAGGGTAATTTTTTTAAGCAAGACCTGTATTTAGATTGGTTCTAAATAATACCTGCAACCATATCAGGCATATTTCATCCTCTTGTGATAATTCAGTATCTTGCAAGCTTTCAAAACCATAGTATTCAATGAATAAAAAATACATCCTTGCCCTTGACCAGGGGACTACAAGCTCAAGGGCAATATTATTTGATGACCGGGGGCAGATGGTAAGCCGGGCGAAGAAGGAATTCAGGCAGGTATATCCGGAGCCGGGATGGGTGGAGCATGATCCTTTTGATATCTGGTCAAGCCAGATGTCGGTTATCTCGGAAGCAACAGCAAAGGCAGGCATAGAGGGAAGGGACATTCTTGCCCTCGGCATTACCAACCAGCGTGAAACGGCTGTTCTATGGGACAGGCACACGGGCAAGCCGGTGTACAATGCAATTGTTTGGCAGGACAGGCGCACGGCAGATATATGTGATAAACTGATTGCGGACAGACTTGAAGGAATGATACAGAGTCGTACAGGGCTGGTACCTGACGCCTATTTCTCGGCCACAAAGATCATGTGGATGCTCGATAAGCTTCCCGGTGTCAGACAGAAAGCCATGGACGGTGACCTGTGCTTTGGCACGGTCGACAGCTGGTTGCTCTGGAAACTGACGGGCGGACCGGGGAAGGGCTTGCATGCCACAGATGTGACCAATGCCGGCCGCACCATGCTCTTTAATATCAAAACACTGGAGTGGGATGGCGAATTGCTTAAATTATTCAATATACCCGAAAAGATTTTGCCACGGGTAAGGACATGTTCCGAAATCTACGGGATGACTGATAGCGCCGTAACGGGATTCACTGTTCCGGTGGCGGGAATGGCTGGCGACCAGCATGCTTCCCTCTTCGGTCAGCTCTGCCTTGACGAAGGGATGGTCAAAAATACCTACGGAACCGGATGTTTTATGATACTCAATACGGGCAGCAGCCCTGTCATGTCGGCAAACAAGCTTCTCACCACCATAGCCTGGCAGATAGGTGACGACCTGGTGTACGGGCTCGAAGGATCGGTCTTTATTGCAGGCGCTGCCGTGCAGTGGCTCAGGGACGGGCTTGAGATTATCCGGGACAGCCCTTCCAGTGAAACCCTGGCTCTGTCGGTTGAAGATAACGGTGGTGTATATTTCGTCCCTGCACTCTCAGGACTGGGAGCTCCCTGGTGGGATCCCCATGCCCGCGGAACCATAACAGGGATCACCAGGGGTACCACAAAAGGGCATTTTGCGCGTGCGGCACTTGAGAGCATAGCCTTCCAGGTCAGGGATGTGCTCATGGCCATGGAAACGGATTTCGGAAGAAACCTCACGGAAATACGTGTCGACGGAGGTGCTTCGGAAAACAATCTTATGCTCCAGTTCCAGTCGGATATCCTGGGTATTGATGTCATACGGCCCTCCGTCATGGAAACAACAGCCCTCGGTGCTGCTTACCTGGCAGGACTGGCCACAGGATTCTGGAACAGCGCGGATGAACTGAAAAGACACTGGTCAACCGACAGGGTCTTCAGCCCCGCAATGGATAAGCCCACCGTCAAAAGGCACATCCTGAACTGGCAGGATGCCCTTGGAAGAGCGATGAGGCCTTCGTCCCGCCCGGCAGGCTCGCCCGGGAATGAGAGCAACCCTGCCGGTTAAAAGAATACAGGCAACCATAACTTATATATTCTGACCATGCAGGAAAAAGATATGCTTCCCGTTATTAACGAAGAGGGCGAATTTATAAAACTTGCCCCGAGAAAGCTGTGCCATGACGGCAAAAGCATGCTGCTCCATCCCGTTGTTCATCTCCACATAATAAACAGTAAGGGACAAATCTTCCTCCAGAAAAGATCAGTAAAGAAAGACATTCAGCCCGGGAAATGGGATACCTCCGTGGGAGGACACGTTGACCCGGGTGAGACAATAAGGGAAACCCTTATCAGGGAAGCGGCGGAAGAAGCCGGGCTCAGAGATTTCAGGTATAAACTTCTTGAGAAGTATGTCTGGGAATCTCATAGAGAAAGAGAAATGGTGCATTCATTTGTAACACATAATGACCATGTTCCCCATACCGATCCCGTGGAAGTTGATGAAGCACGCTTCTGGTTACCCGGAGAGATAGAAGAAAAGCTCGGGAAAGGCATCTTTACCCCCAACTTCGAATACGAATATCTCCATGTACTCAATAAAGTTATGTATTAAAAAAATTATTATTTTTAAAACCTGAACGCGTAAGGCTTAACACTGGACGCCAAACGCGGAATGCGGTATACGGAACGCCTTGGGGTGTTAGCTCAGTTGGTTTAGAGCACTTGCTTGACAGGCAAGGGGTCGGCAGTTCGAATCTGCCACATCCCACAAATTATGAATATTCCCTCAATCTTTAACAACGTGCTTGGTCCCGTGATGCGTGGACCGAGCAGCTCCCACACTGCAGCCTCAGTACGCATAGGCCTTCTTGCACGCAGTCTGCTCGGTGAAGAACCGGTATATGCCCGCTTTACCTTCGATCCCCGGGGCTCACTGGCTACAATATACCGCGAACAGGGATCGGCCATGGGGCTGGCAGCGGGACTCCTGGCTATGGACATAGCCGACAGGGACATGATTAAAGCTGAAGATATATGCAGGGAGAAAAACCTGGCCATTGAATATAAAACAGAAAAATTCAATGACGGTCATCCCAATATTTATAATACCTGTATCAGGGGTATCTCAGGTAAGGAGATAAACTTCATGGCAATATCAAGGGGCGGTGGTATCATCAGCCTGGCTGAACTTAACGGTGAAAAAGTGGAAGACGATCTGGATTTTATTAATCCCCTGATGCCTGTAAGGCTCAGACGCGACCCGGCAGTGCCCTTCAAAGATTATAATGACCTTGTTTCAATGCTGGAAAGAGACGGTAGCCTGCTTTCAGACTTTGCCATAAAATATGAAACCGGGGTGGGGGAATTATCTGATGATAATCTTCTTGCCCTTGCACGTTCTCATATCTGTATTATGCGTGAGGCGATAAGTGAAGGGCTGGCCGGTACGGAATATGAGGACAGGCTCCTGCCCGGGCAGTCACATCTTTTCTCAAAACTGCCTCAAAAAGGACAGCTTATACCCTCCGACCTTACCAATAAGATAATACAGGCCGTAACGGCAGTGATGGAGGTTAAAAGTTCGATGGGACTGATAGTGGCTGCACCCACAGCAGGCTCCTGCGGAACCCTGCCGGGCGTGCTTGTCCCTTCGGCTGAAGCAACTTTTAAAACGGAACAGCAGATGATGAAAGCCTTGCTGGCAGCAGGACTCACAGGCGTCTTCATAGCCGGGGCATCCGGCTTTGCCGCTGAAGAAGGTGGATGCCAGAATGAATGCGGAGCAGCCTCGGGCATGGCCGCAGCGGCCCTGGTAGAACTTATGGGAGGAGGTGGAGTGATGTCACTGAACGCTGCCTCCATGGCCCTGCAAAATACCCTGGGAATGATATGTGACCCGGTGGCCGGAAGGGTGGAAGTCCCATGCCTGGGCAAAAATGTAATGGCAGCCCTCAATGCCCTCGCAGCAGCCAATATGGTCCTTGCGGGATACGATCATGTATTACCCCTTGATGAGGTCCTGGAAGCAATGAAAGAGGTGGGCAACGACATGAACCATAAATACCGCTGCACATGCAAAGGCGGGCTGTCAACCACAGCCACCTCCCGTCTCATCCAGCAAAACCTCAAACCGCAAAAATGAACATTTGCCTCATCAGTTGCACAAGACAGCAAAAAAGGGAGAATACATCCATGAAGGAAGCTGAGAATGAGTGGAAGAAAGTTAAGAATGAGCTGAGAATGAGTTGGATGGAGGCTAAAACTTGTAGGTGAAGCCTCCTTTTATATTCAGGAAGCTTGCCCTGCTTATATTGGGAGCCATCTGGATATGCAGACCGGCGCTGAAATTTATTGCCAGCTTACGGGAGCTTGAATATAAGAGTCCGGCGGCGGGATTAATGAACATTCTTGTCCCGGCATCAAAATTCTCAGGGTTGAGAAGCATTCCTGCAGCGCCTGAGAGGCAGGGGGCAAGGAAGCTCTGCGACAGGCGTATGCGTATGTCGGCATACAGAGGTATCAGTAAGCCGTCGCCGTAATAGTAAAACACACCCGTGCCGGCGCCAACCATGAAGGTCTCATTGGCCTGGAAGCCATGCATGGTGGTGAAACCGAAATAACCCTTTGAAAACGGTGTCGAAAGGCCTGCAAGACCCGTGCCGGCAACAAACTCGTTAACCGTAATATAACCACTCTTGCCATCGAGGATCACAAGCGGCCTGTTAGGCCTTACCAGCTGCCCGGAAACCCCTGCTGCAACAAAAATAAATATTGGAATAATTATAAGTCTTTTCATATTCCTGTGTATCCTGTGCATTTAACAAACAACAAACAGGACCAATTATTGTTAAACAGCAGCCATTTTAAAATTACCGCTTACCGCTTAAGTCTCACTGTTCCATATAAGTTTTTTACCGAAGCCCAGCCTGTTATCTGTCAGCTTGGCATGAGAGAGCTCAAGTACCCATAGTGTGGTATCCATAAGCATGGCCACCGGGAACCTTTTCAGGTAGGCACTTTTTACTTTCTTAAATAAGTCCCCCTCCGGTTTCGATACCAGGCCTTCGAACTGCAGCCCCCTGATTTTCCCTGTCACTTTCGTTTCCGGGACAATGGATCCTGCCACCCGGGGGTTGGCATGAAACTCCTTCCCGTGCCTGGTATCATCATCGGTGGTAAACACAAAACAGTTCTCTTCTTCCAGGTAGGCATAAAAGCAACTGGCCGTCCACGGCCTCTCATTCACGCAGCTGGCCACAGTGAGTACATGATGTTTCCTTATAAACCTGACAATCCGTTCATCCATATTACAAAATTAAGCGGGCCATAAAAATAGCTAAATTTTTTCCCATGACAATTTGCATCCACCGGGCAACATTTTTGGTTTGACAGCCGTAAAAAAAAAGTTTACATTTGTATAGCTTTGAAAGGCTAAAACCTAACGTTCAATGCGCAAACGATCCTTTCAGGTAATGACCGTCCTGCTGGATATCCTCATTCTGGCGGTATCCTTCATGGTTATGATATGGATCAAGCCTGCCAGCAAGAGCCATTACCTGCCGTCGCATATGGATTTTTTCCTCATCCTTGCCGGCCTGTGGATTGTTGTATCCATTGCCTGCGGTAAGATGCACCGTGGTAAGATCGTAAACCTGCGCTCACTGTTCAGCCGTACCATCTTATGCAATTTCTTATCCATTTCCATTGCGGCCTTCCTGCTGCTTGCCCTTGAACTAACAGGCCATTCAAGGCTTATTATGTTCGGGACTGCAATAGTGGCTACCTTCATTGAGCTGCTGACAGGTGTAATTTTCCTTGCAGTGAAGAAGGTTGCCTTGCAGGATTACCAGCCACGGAAGGATTACGAGACCATACGTAAGATGACCGAGGAGGAGATGGTGGGCGAAAGCGATACCAGTGCCGTCTCGGAAGAGGCCTTTAAGATCGTTAAGCCGGAGATAAGAAATGCCCTGATCGATGAATGCGGTCCGGAGATATCCAACGGCATACTTAACATTGCCAGTGGTAAACTCAACGGTAATTTCCGCATAGTGGCAACAACCACACAGTTCAATATTGCCTCGCTGCCAAAAAAGGATTATGGATATATCATCAACCTGAAACGAATAAATGACATCAGGGACCTTGACCGTTTTCTTAATGTTGTAAACCACAAGGTGGCAAAAGGCGGCTATTTCATGTGTTGCGTGGAAACCAAGAACCTGCGCAAGCGGCGTATACTGAAAAAGTATCCCCCGGTGCTGAACTATATATACTACACAGGCGACTTTGTCGTGAAGCGGGTATTCCCGAAGATAAGAATTACGAAATGGCTGTACCTGGCTCTCACCAAGGGCAATAACGTTGTTATTTCAAGGGCTGAAGCCCTGGGAAGGATGTCCCGTGCAGGCTTCTCCATCAGCAACGAATCTTTCATAAACGGCTACCTTTATATTGAAGGGAAGAAGATTGACAAACCACGGGATATTTACAACAAGAATTACGGTGTCATCATAGCCCTGCCAAGGATCGGTAGGGACGGACAGATGCTGAAAGTATATAAGCTCCGCACCATGCACCCCTACTCGGAATATATACAGGATTATGTATATGGACTGAACAAGCTGGAGGAAGGGGGCAAGTTTAAAAATGATTTCCGCATAACCTCATGGGGCGCCTTCTCGCGCAAGGTGTGGCTGGATGAATTACCCATGCTTATTAATTTTTTCCGGGGAAATATGAAACTTGTGGGTGTAAGACCGCTGAGTGAGCAGTACTTTAACCTGTATTCAGAGGATCTTCGCACAAGGCGCATAAAGTATAAGCCCGGTCTCATACCACCCTACTATTTCGACCTGCCGGCTGATATTGAGGCGATACAGGCTTCGGAGCTGCGCTACCTGGAAGCATGGGATAAACATCCCCTCCGGACCGATTTCAGGTATTTCTCAAAATCAATGGTCAATATCATCTTCAAAAAAGCCCGCTCTAATTAACAACTACTTATCATGATACGCTACGTCAACATTCTTTTCTTTGGCGGTACGGTCTTTATGAACTACGTGGCCTATGCCCTGCCGGCCATCCTCCCAACAGGCTTCCTGACTTTCAGGGTCTTCCTGCGAAAAGCATGAGGATTCGAAGCTTTAACCCCCTTTACTTTATAAACCTTATCAATCTTATCAACTTTTTATTATATTTACTATGCTATGAATAAAAAGAAAAAACTGGTGGTTCTCTCCGGTGCCGGTATGAGTGCTGAAAGCGGTATTCGTACCTTCAGGGATATGGGCGGATTATGGGAGGAATATGAGGTTACGGAGGTGGCCACACCCGAAGCATGGGAAAACAATCCCGAACTGGTCCAGAGATTCTATAATGAGCGTAGAAAACAGCTTCTTGAATGCAAGCCCAATAAAGGGCACAGGGGACTGGCAGAGATGGAGAACTATTTCGATGTTCATATTATAACCCAGAATATCGACGACCTGCACGAGCGGGCAGGCAGCAGCAGGGTGCTGCACATACACGGGGAGCTGAGAAAAGCCCGGAGCTCCGCCGATCCGAACCTGGTGTACGAGATCGACGGATGGGAACTCAAGATGGGGGACTTGTGTGAAAAAGGAAGCCAGCTGAGACCCAACGTGGTTTGGTTCGGTGAACCGGTACCTGCAATGGCAGAAGCGGCACAGGTAACGTCAGAAGCCGATATCTTCGTTGTGGCAGGATCATCCCTTAATGTCTACCCGGCGGCCGGACTCATGGGCTATGCCCCGCAGAAAGCATCGCTGTGGCTTATTGATCCGGCCGACGTGGTGCCTCCCTTAAACCGGCACGTGGAAATTATTAAGGCAAAGGCCGGGAAGGGAGTTGAAATACTCAAAAACCGTTTATTGGAAATATATGCAGGGTAAGAGAAAAATAATCATTGCGGTTACCGGTGCCAGTGGCGCCATCTATGCTGAAAGCCTGCTGGGGAAAATAAACGGGCTTGAGGATAAACCGGGGGAAGTGGCACTGGTACTCACAAAAAATGCTGCTGGGATATGGGAATATGAACTGGGAAATGAATTTCAGCCGGAGGCTTACCGTGAGATTAATATCAGGCAGTATGAAAATACCGACTTCTACGCTCCCATTGCATCGGGTTCCGCAAAATATGATACCATGATAATATGCCCTGCATCAATGGGGATGCTCGGGCGTATAGCCAATGGTACGGCTGATGACCTTATCAGCAGGGCTGCTGATGTGATGCTCAAGGAGAGAAGAAAACTGCTGCTGGTCCCGCGCGAGACACCCTATAACCTGGTGCATATAAATAATATGAAATTGCTTACACAGGCAGGAGCCATAATATTACCGGCATCACCTTCGTTTTATTCAAAACCGCTTACCGTCAGTGACCTGGTAATGACCGTGGTGGAGAGAATCATCGATATTGCAGGCTTCGAACAGCAGGCAAAAAGATGGGGCGACGCCTTATAGACGGCCCGGCAGAACAGATTATGAAGGAATTATTTCTGATACTGTTTTTATTCGGCAGCTTATTCCCGGAGGACGGAAAGCAGGACGAAGGGAATGCTGAGTATCTTATGCCTGTGGAATTTGATTACAGGTATAAGTCAGAAGTGTATGCAATTATCATTGATGCCAGGATAGAAAGACAGTACAGGCGCAGCAGGATACCCGGGGCCACGGGTATAGATAAGATGGAAAAACTCATGGCCTTTGCAGATACCATGGATAAGGAAACACCCCTGTACATTTATTGTGACGGTGAAAGCAGGAGTCGCACGGCGGCCGGCTACCTTTACGGGGAAGGCTTCAGCAGACTCTGTATACTTAAAGGCGGCATAAGGGAATGGGAGGCTGCAGGAATGCCCGTCGACCGGCAAAGACTGAGACGCCGGCGCTGATATCAGCCCTTCTCAAGAGTGAAGATAAATGATGAGCCCTCTCCCGGGACTGATTTAACCTGTATGCTTTGTTTGTGAGCTTCTATGATATGCTTCACGATCGATAAGCCCAGGCCGGTGCCGCCGGTATCCCTGGAGCGACTCTTGTCGACCCGGTAAAACCTTTCAAAGATCCTGTGCAGGTCGTTACTGTGTATACCTATGCCGTTATCCTTTACCTCAACGTAAACCTTGTTATCCGACTGCCTCAGGTTCACTGTTGTCTTCCCGTTCTTCACGCCGTAGTTAACAGAATTCATTACAAGGTTGTTAAGAACCTGGAAGATCCTCTTCCTGTCGGCCCTTACCATCACCCTGCTTTCCTTCATTTTACCGGTTTCCAGCTTTATGTTCAGCTTCCTTGCCCTTATCTCGCTGGCCTCGAACACTTCCATTATGGTTTTCCTTAAATTGAATGTTTCAATATTCAGGTTAAGAACACCCGATTCGAGTCCCGATATCGATTCCAGGTCCTCAACAATGCTTATCAGCCTGTTGATATTATTCTCGGTGCGATCAAGGTAGAGCCTGTTAATTTCCGGATCGCCAAGGCCTCCTTCCATAAGTGTCAGGATATAACCCTGGATATTGAAAATGGGAGTCTTCAGCTCATGGTATATATTACCGAGAAATTCCTTGCGGTAGGTCTCAAGGCTTTTCAGCTTTTCCAACTCTGTCTTTTTCTTTTTCGCCCAGTCCATTACCTTCTCCTCAACCCCTGTCAGGCTGTCAGAGCCCACCCTGTCCTTTATTTTATCATCGGTTCCCGGATTAAGAGTATGCAGTGTATTGTGCAGGGGCAATATCTTTTTCTTTATATAGGAATTTACCAGTTCCCTGGCAGGAAAGAAAGCCGTAATGAATACAGCCACCGGTATAAGCCACACCATCCATAATCTTATCTCCGCGTCCAGGAAATACAATACCAGCATCACGGCCAGCAGCAATAAAGCCACCCCACCCGTAATCATCAAGGATATTTTACTCCCTGTCTTCATAACTCCCCCTTCGTGCTTTGCCCTTTGCTTTTCGCCCTGCGCCCTGTGCCCTGCGCCTTATCTTCCCATTTGCTTCAGGTACCGCACCACATACTTCCCGATCACATCAAACTCCAGGTTCACAACCGTTCCCGGTTTAAACTCATGGAAATTTGTCACCTCATAGGTAAAGGGTATGAT
>Ga0190359_1000124_pt1 | contig 48255 bp, 32 predicted proteins | sample 48721823_MG_FD_161269 | JGI IMG/M metagenome (GOLD analysis project Ga0190359, IMG submission 161269) | Hydrothermal vent microbial mat bacterial communities from Southern Trench, Guaymas Basin, Mexico - 4872-18-2-3_MG | ecosystem: Environmental > Aquatic > Marine > Hydrothermal vents >...
CGGCAAGGTCAAGCTGGTGGTGGCCACCAGCAAGGCGGTGAACAATCGCCTGGAGCGCCGCCAGGGCAAGTTGCAGTGGGTATTCGACAGCCCCGCTTCCCAGGATTCACCGCTGGGAGCCTCGGGTGGGCAAGCCGGCGAAGTAGCGGTGCGTTACCAGCCGGACGAGGTGGCCGGCTACTCGGTACGGCGCCCCGAATTGTCGGCGGCCGCCGGTTCGGGGCCCCGCAAGCGCAGCAAGTTCCGGGGCAAGCGCATCTCGCTGGACTTCAAGGATGCCGACATCCACAACATCCTGCGCCTGATAGCCGATGTGGCCAAGCTCAACATCATCACCAGCGACGATGTCAAGGGTAGCGTCACCATTACCATGCGCAACGTACCCTGGGACCAGGCACTGGACATCATCCTCAAGACCAAGAAACTGGGCCAGGTGCGCCAGGGTAACATCATCCGCGTGGCCACCTTGAAGGAGCTTGCCGAGGAACAGAAACTGGCACGCGAGGCGGCAGCCGCCAAGCGCGAGGTGGATCCCCTACGGGTGCGCTTGATCCCGGTCAACTTCGCCGTGGCCGCGGACATCGAGAAGCAGGTCAAGGACATTCTCAGTGAGCGGGGCTCGGTCTCCATCGACACTCGCACCAACGTGCTCATCGTCAAGGATGTGCTGGAGAACCTGGTCAAGGCCGAGGGACTGGTGCGTTCGCTCGATACGGAAACCCCACAGGTTCTCATTGAAGCCCGCATCGTCGAGGCCAACACCCAGTTCGTGAGGGAGGTTGGCATACAGTGGGGTGGCGACCTGGGCTTCACCCAGGCCAATGGCAATCCCACCGGACTGCCCTTCCCCAACAACGTGTCGGTGGTAGGCGGAGCCGACGACTCGCAGACTACCAATCCCCTGGCGGGCATCGTCTCGCCGGGCCACTACGCCATCAACCTGCCGGCCGCGGTGGGCGCCGGCTCCGGTGGTGCCCTGGGTTTCATGCTGGGTTCGGCCAGCGGCAACGCTCACCTGAACCTGCGCCTCAGCGCCCTGGAGAACCAGGGTGCGGTCAAGATCATCAGCGCTCCCAAGATCACCACCCTGGACAACCAGAAGGCCAAGATCGGCCAGGGCGTGTCCATTCCCATCAGCGTAGTGTCGGCGGCCGGAGTCAATACCCAGTTCGTCGAGGCCAAGCTGGAGCTGGAAGTGTCGCCGCACATAACCCAGCAGGGCAGCATCCTGCTCAGCATCAAGGTGCGCAAGAACGAGCCGGACTTCTCGCGTACCGGTGCCCGGGGCGATCCCACCATCCTGAAGAAGGAAGCAGAGACGCAGGTGCTGGTACGGGACGGCGACACCACCGTCATCGGTGGCATCTATACCCGCAAGACTTCGGAGACGGTGAGTGGTATTCCCGTGCTTTCGCAGATTCCGGTCCTGGGTTGGTTCTTCCGCAACACCAAGAAGAACGACGATCGCACCGAGCTGCTCATCTTCATCACTCCCAGGATCGTAAACCGCATGCAGGCCACCGTGTCGCAACGGTAGCCGGGCGGGAACCTGGCAGGGAGGAAGTCATGAATGCGAGTGGACGCAAGACGATACTGGCGGCGTTGCTGCTGGTGAACGTGCTGGGCGCGGGTTGTGTCGCCAACGACAACTCGCTGGCCATATACCGGGTGCTGGACCTGAAAATCGAACAGGGAGATCAGCCCGACACCTACGTGTGTGTCATCGATCCCGGACAAGCCCAGGGCAGCTACTGTGATAGCGGTACCCTGGATTTCGATACCTCTTTCTGGAACGACCAGGGACCATTTTTCACCCTGTGGATCTCCCTGGTGAACTACCTGCCGGAAAACAGCAATGTCGACATCGGCCAGCTCAACACCAACGACATCCGCCTGGAGAGAATCGAGGTCAGGTATCGCTGGGAAGGCACGACTACCCAGGAAACCATGGCGGAAGCCGGTCTGGACATGTTGAAGATCCTGGAAGACAGCTCGGTTGTGGCCGAGATCCACGTATCGGGAGATCGCATCCCGGCAAGTAGCGACGGGATAAACCCGACCGAGTATTATCCCGTGGAAGTGATAGCCATTCCTCCCGATGTGGGTACGGTCCTTTCCAACAGCCTCAGCTCCCTGGACGACTCGGTGCTGCGTAAACTGACCCTGACCATGTACTTGCGAGCCGTGGGTACCACGGTGGGTGGCACCCACGTGGAATCGGCCGATTATCGCTTTCCCATAGGCCTGTGCAACGGTTGTTTGAACGGCATGTCCGGCTGCTATCCCGGCCAGAACCCCTATACCAACAGGTGCTTATTGTCAAAGTGAACCTTTTCCAGCGGTTCCTGAACCTCCCGAGAGAGACAACCCAGTTCCATCGCAATCTCCCACCCGGGGCGAAGCATTTCCTACCTCGACAGCAATCTCTCCAGAATATCCCGCACCGCTGGGCGCATTTCCCGGACCGCGGCCGGAGCGGGAGGTGCTAGTCTCTGCACCGGCCTTGACATGGAAGTGGGGCTCGGCTACAAGATTGCTGGCATGGGAGAGGGCGGTACCGTCGAGCCGGGCGTGGCCTCCGGGGCCCTGGCCTGGTTGTACCTGCGCCAGGGAGATGTTCAGCAGGCCCGGCGCATGTTCGAACACTTGCTCGCCGTCGATCCCGGCAACAGCGAGGCCAGGCGGGGCCTGGAAGGTTGCCGCCAACTGGAATACGGAGGAGGAATGAACATGAACGACAGCAAGCGCCTGCAGGTGCTGAGGTTGTTGCTGGCCCGGCTAACCGGCCAGCCCGCCCCCGCGGTGGAGATGGCCGCCGGGCTCACGGCCGAACGTGCCGGGGTGCCGGATCCCGTGCAGCGCAGGTTGCAGTTGCTGGAGCAGATGCTGCAGCGAGTGCGGGCGTGGCGTAGAGAACTCTAGGGGGAAAACATAGACGAGCAGACTGGAGGAATCATGTCATTCGATGAAATTCTACGTGAGGCCTGTAATCTGGTTCCCGGCAGCCGGGTGGCGGTGCTGATGAACATGGACGGCCTGGTGGTCGCCCGCCATGAACGGCAGCCGGCCGGCGTGGACCTGGAGGCGGTGCTGGTAGAGATGGTCGGGGCGCTGGCTACCAGCGGCCAGGTGGCGCGGGAGGTGGAGGGAGCACGGTTTACCGATGCCGTGTTCGACCTGGGAGTCGGTACATTGGTGGTGCGCATGTTGCCCGAGGATCACTTCGTGGCGTTTTGGCTGGGTCCCGAGACCGCCAGTGGACGGGCTCGCTGGGCGTTGCGGGTCCTGCAAGTAGACTTGAACAAGGAGCTGGCAGCATAGGAGGAAGTCCGTGTATTCTACCAGCGAGTTTCGCCGGGGCCTGAAAATCGAACTGGACGGAGAGCCTTACATCATCGTCGAGTTCCAGCACGTCAAGCCGGGCAAGGGGGGGGCTTTCGTGCGCACCAAGCTCAAGAGCCTGGTTTCGGGGAACGTAATTGATCGCACCTTTCGCTCTGGTGACAAGGTTGGTAAACCCGACCTGGAAGAGAAAGAAATGCAGTTTCTCTACCGCGAGGGTGACGAGTTTCACTTCATGGACAGCAGTACCTACGAACAGCAGTTCATCGGCCGTGAACACCTGCAGGGAGCAGATGCCTTCTTACGTGAGAACGTCGATGTAACCGTGTTGTTTCACAACGGAAAACCAATCGGACTTGATTTGCCAAACTTCGTCGAGCTCACTGTTGTCAAGACCGATCCCGGCATCAAGGGTGACACGGCCAGCGGCGGCACCAAGCCGGCGGAGCTGGAGACGGGAACGACGATTCAGGTGCCATTGTTCATCCAACCGGGAGATTGCCTGCGCATCGATACACGAACCGGCCAGTACGTAGAAAGAGTAAAGCGAGACTGAGGCGGCGGCTGGTGCTTGTTCTGCCGCCGGTGAAGCGCCTGGACGGAGGTGGCCAGGCGTAACGGTCAGGAATGGCGCCTGCCAGCGTCTGATTACTGGGAACAGGCCATGTCGTCTAAAAAGAATTTGACTGTACTGACCTCTCGGGGTACCATGTAATGTCGGTGCCCGCTCGCAAATACTTGCGGGAGAAGGGTTTTTTGTGCCCGCGGTGGCCGGAAGGATGCCTCCGGGGCAGAGTGGAATGTGTGGCCCCGGGGCCGAGGGGTGGATGCGTGCCAGCCGGGGTCGGTGGTAACACGAGAGCTGCTGTCAGGACAGGTTTGGCGTGGCAATAAACAAAAACAAGATCAATGATAACGCTCTTCGCTTCATCCAGAAGGGCCAGATCAAGAAGGCCATAAAGGAATACGACAAGATTCTGGCCGAGGATCCCGGCGACGTCCGGACCTTGCTGAAAAAGGGAGACCTGCTGGTTCGTATAGGTGACCGTGCCCAGGCAGTGGATTCCTACCTGCAGGTGGCTGATACATATTCGAAGCAGGGTTTTCACCTCAAGGCGGTCGCCGTGTTCAAGCAGATTCTGAAGATCGACTCCTCCCGGGTGAACGTCAACCTGCGCCTGGCCGAGGAGTACCAGAACCTGGGAATCGTCGGCGATGCCATGTCCCACTTGCAGATCGTGGCTGCCTACTACGAGCAGAACGACATGGGACGGGAGTTGCTGGAAATCCTGCGCCGCATCGTCGATCTCGATCCAGACAATATTCCCAGTCGCATCAAGCTGGCGGAGATGTACTCCCGTGAGGGCATGGTAGCAGAGGCGGTCGAGGAGTTTTCCCGGGCTGCAGAAGATCTCAAGGCAGCCAACCGCATCGAGGACTATATCAAGGTCAGTGAACGCCTCATATACCATGATAATTCCCAGATCGACCTGATCAAGGAACTGGCCAACATTTACCTGCAACGGGGAGACACCAAGAGGGCGCTGGGAAAACTGCAAATCTGCTTCAAGGCCGATCCCCAGGACCTCACCGTTCTGAACATGTTGGCCCAGGCTTTCCAGGATCTGAACCAGCTTTCCAAGACAGTCTCGGTGTACAAGGAAATTGCCAAGATTCACCAGGAGCAAGGTGAACTGGACCGGGCCGAGAAGATGTACCGGCGGGTACTGGAGCTGTCTCCCGAAGATCCCGAGGCCCAGGCTGCGCTGCAGCAGATGGGGGGAGGGGTCGAGGAAATGGCCCTGGCGGAGGAAGATCTCCTGGAGATAGCGGAAGAGCCGGCCCAAACCCTGCCAACCGCCTCCATTCCTACACCTGATGACGAGGAACCCACCCTTTACGAAAACCGGCCCGAAATCGTGCTGGAAGCTCCCGGTAACGAGCTGGTGGAGGAGGAGTTGCCGGGAGTCGAGGAAGTGCTGGAGATCGAGCCGGAGATCGACGAGATCGTCGATGTCACGGCGGCTGGACTCACGGAACCGGCCGTTGCCGCGTCCGAACTGGACCGGGAGACCATCAGTCGTCTGCTGACAGAGACCAGCGTCTACATCAAGTACGGTCTGCAGAGCAAGGCCTATGAGCACTTGACCAAGGTGTTCGAGCTGGATCCCAACAACATCGAGGCGCACGACAAGCTCAGAGAGATCTACATGCAAGCCGGCCAGCTCGAGCACGCCGCGCAGGAACTGGTAACCCTGGTTCAGCTCAATCAGCGCGCCGGTCACGTGAAGGCAGCCCGCAACCACCTGCAAGCCCTGTTCAACATCGTACCCGATCACCCGCAAGGCCTGGTCCTGGCCCAGCAACTGGGTGTGGATGCCGGTAGTGGCGGGGCCGCTGGGGAGCAGGTCGTTACGGAACTGGACGATGCTGCCCTGGAAATACCCGCCTCTGGTGAAGAGGAACTTGAGGTAGACATTGAAGACGACCTGATTGCAGAAGAAGATCCTACCAGCTTGGCTACCAGTACTCTGCTGGAAATGGAGGGCGGCGAGGAGGCAACCGCCGGGCAGGTGCCCACCCAGGAGCTGTCTTTCGATGAAGGCGAAGAGACCGTCGAGGCCTCCATGATGCCCACCGGCGAGATGTCACTCGACGAGGTGGAGATTCTCTCGGCGGCCGAGGTACCTGATGATGTCCGGGACATTGCCGATGCCGCAGTAGTTGCCGGAGGTGCTGTAGGGACCGAGGTAGAGGAGGTTTTCGATACCACCAAAAGTGGTGAGCAGGAACTGATCGACCTAGGAGACGATGAGCAACTCTTCGAGGTGTCCGACGACAGCGTGAGCGAAGCCGAGCCGGTGGAGTCGTTGCCCGAGCCCGCGGAGGTGGAACTGACCGAGGCAGATGAGTTGCCCCTGGCTCCCGAACCCACCACCGAGCCCAGTGCCGCCTTCGAGGATGCCGCACGTTCAGCAGCCACTGAAGCAGAGGTCGCTGCTACTGCCGAGCAGGAGGTCGAAGAAGCTGCCACCGAGGAAGACCTGGAAGACGAGCTGGATGAACTGGACTTCTTCATTCAGCAAAAACTGGTGGATGAGGCCCGCGAGGAACTGGAAAGGTTGCTCGAATCCTATGGAGAACGGCCTGAACTGGTGGAAAGGCGCCAGCTCCTGGAGCGGTTGGAAGATGGTGGTGAGGTTCCCGTGGCTGCCGAGACCGGCGAGGAGTTCGACCTGGCTGCCGAGTTGGAAAGCGAGGTCGAAGAAGACTTTGCCGCCGCACCGTTGGACGACGATTTCCAGTACAGCGTGGAAGATGTCTTTTCCGAATTCAAGAAAGGAGTAGAGAAGGTTCTCGATAGTGGCGATTCGGCAACCCATTACGACCTGGGCATCGCCTACAAGGAAATGGGGTTGATGGACGATGCCATCCACGAGTTCCAGATAGCTTCACAGGACCAGTCCCGTCAGGTCGCCTGCCTGACCATGATCGGCCTGTGCCTGAAGGAAAAAGGCCAGTATTCCGAGGCCGTCAACCGCTTCAAGGAAGCCCTGCATGGTCCCGATCTGGGTGAGCAGGAGGCCACTGGAATCTATTACGAGATGGGCAACACCTACGAGTTGCTCGGCGACAACAAGGAAGCAGCATTCTACTACAACAAGGTTCACAAACGAGACGCCAACTTCCGTGATGTGGCCAGTAAGCTAAAAAAGCTGGCGGGTTCCCAGGGAGCCGCGAAGAAGGATGGTCCGGGTGGCAAGAAGCCGGCCAACCCCAAGAACAACATTTCCTATATGTAAGGATGCCAGGGAACTGGCGGGAAAATGCCATGATACGGCTGGCAGGGTAAAACGACCATCATGAACTACCTTGATTACTTCCAGCTCAAGCAGGAACCATTTTCCAATGCCCCGGTGACTCGTTTCTACTTCAACAGCGCCCAGCACTCACGGGCCATGATGCGGCTGATGTTCGCGGTGGAGAATATGCGCGGGCTGGCCATATGCGTGGGCGATATCGGTGCCGGCAAGACCACCCTGGCCCGGCGTATGCTCGACAGCCTGCCCGAGGAGAAATACGAAGCCGCCCTGCTGGTAATCATCCATTCCGGTATAACCGCCTCTTGGTTGTTGCGCCGTATCGCCTTGCAACTCGGGGTGGCCAGTCCCTCGGAAGACAAGCTCTCGTTGTTGAGCCAGTTGTACCAGCGGCTGGTGGAAATCTATGAAGAGGGACGCAAGGCGGTGGTACTCATCGACGAAGCCCAGATGCTGCAGTCACGGGAGTTGATGGAGGAATTTCGGGGGCTGACCAATTTGGAGGTGCCCGAGCGCAAGCTGCTGTCGTTCGTGTTTTTCGGCCTTCCCGAATTGGAAGACAACCTGATGCTGGATCCCCCGCTGGCGCAACGGGTTGCTGTCAAGTACCGAATCGAACCGTTCAACCTGGAGTCGGTGGAAGCCTACATCAAGCACCGCCTGCGCCTGGCTGGTTCTCGCAAGATGTTGTTCACCAGTCAGGCGGTGGAGCGCATACATTATTTCAGCCAGGGAACGCCGCGCCTGATCAACACCATCTGTGATAATTGTCTCTTCGAAGCGGTGCTGGCTCGTAAGGCGGTGGTGGATCGGGCACTGGTGGGACGGATCGCCGATACCCTGGGCCTGGATCCTGACCGTCAGGTGCCCGAAACCATCATGGCGCGGCGCCAGGCAGGAGTGCTGGCTCCTCGGGATTCCAGTGCTGGACGCATTGCCGGCGGTGTGTCGGCGCAACCGGTGTCCATGGAAGAGATCGACAGGTACCTCGATTCGTTGTCCAAGAGCTGAGGTGTTGTGCGGGCTCGAAGCAGTGGAGTACGAGTGACCGCCGCCATGACGGCAAGCTCGGGTGACGTCGTGGTATGGATAATCAAAGGGAAAAATTTGCTCCGGCCCGCCGTCCGCGCGACAATGCCAAGTGATGATTTTACTTGACAGAATCATTGTCGTGGACGCAGAATGCGGCTCGCTGTGCGGGTGTAATTCAGTGGTAGAATGCAAGCTTCCCAAGCTTGACGTCGTGGGTTCGACTCCCATCACCCGCTTGTGATACACACGCCCTGGTCGCTGGCCGGGGCGTTTTCTTTTTCCGGGAGCCTGGTTCTTGGGAACGGCAAGAAGCAAGAGATTCCCCCTGATGCTTTACCTGCTGGCACTGTTCCTGTTGCTGGTGCTGGCAGCCGGTATCTGGGTTGCCAACTCGCCACTGGCATCCGAGAGCCTGTGCGACAAGATCCGCCAGGCGCTGGGCCAGGCTCTGGGAAAACCGGTAACCACCGGCAAGTGTTCCATAGATATCATTCCCCCGGCCCTGGAGGTTGCCTCCCTGCGTGTGGGTAGTGAGTCTGAACGCCCCTGGTTCGAGGTTTCCCGTCTCCGGGTGGAACTCGATTCCTTGTCCTTGCTGGGGGGGCGACTGGCCCTGTCCCGGGTGCGGCTGTGGGAGCCGCGCGTGCGTTGGCAAGTGACTACCTCGGGCATAGTGGGCCTTCCTTCCCCGGCAGCTTCCGGTCAGGGGCAAGCTGCGGCTGGCAACTGGCTGCCGGAACGACTGGAGTTGTTCCGCGGTCAAGTCGACCTGGCACTTCCCGGCAGCAGACGCGTGCGCCTTTCCGACCTGCAGGTGCAAATCGACGATCTGGGCGATGGTGAGATGGCAGTGCACCTGAGCGCCGGTGGAGGAACCCTGTTCGACCAGCGCCTGGGAGATCCCTGGCCGTTGGATGAACTGCAGGTGACGGGTGTGGCGGGAGCAGAATCTGTCTTCCTGGAGCACTTGTCGCTGCGCTCTGCCGGATTCTCCATGCAGGGTTCCCTGCAGCTGGAACTGGCGGCCCCGGAGGGAGGGGCGGGACTGGCCTGGTTGCCGCCTGGTTGGCGCCCCCGGGGTCGGCTGCGCCTGCAGCTTCCCCTGACCGAGCTGGCTCGCTGGTGGCCGGCGGGAGGGGGGCGGGGGGTACTCGACGTGGATGTCACCACGGAGCAGGCGGGCCGGCTGATCACCGTGGCTGCCAGGGGGGAGAAAATCGCCCTGGCCGGGACACCTCCGTTTTCCCTGGACGTTCGCGTGACGGTGAGCGCAGAAGAAGTGGCACTGGAAAGGCTGGTAGTGAAACGCGAGCAGGCCAGCCTGGCTGGTCACGGACGGATGAAGTTACGGGAGCCCTTCGCTTTCTCGGTTGACCTGAAAACCAGTGAACTGGCCGTGGGGCGCTGGCTGTCGGGACTGCGCTTGCCGGTGGCCATCCAGAGCCGGGTCAGCGGCGATATCTCCCTGGAGGGTTCCCTGGCGGGCAGAAGGGGACCCCGAGTCGTGGCCCGCAGCGACCTGCAACTGAAACACACCGTCATCCGTTGGCAAGCGCAGGACCGGGAGTGGAACGGATCCTGGCCGGTGGCCAACCTTCAGGGACAGGTCCACTGCGACGGGCAGGGGTTGCGCTGGAACGATATCCACTGGCAACTGGGTGCCAGCAGTGTTCTCTCGAGTGGGTACCTGGATTGGCGGCGGGGGCTCGTCAAACTGGACGGCCGGGCCGCTCCCTTGTTGCTGGCCGACCTGGCCGGGTCTGGCGGTGTTCCCCTGGCGGGCCAGGGGCAGCTCGAGGTACATCTGGAAAGGGAGCGGGAAGACTACCGGGGAAAAGTCGATTTCGCCATGCACGGGGTGAAGCTGGGACAGCGCCACCTGGGGCAGGCCCGGGGAACGGTCAGACTGGGTGACGGCTTGGCTCGCCTGGACAACCTGACCCTGCGGGGGCCGGGGGGACGCTTGTTCATCAACGGCAAGGCAGGATTGCGCGCACCCTACCCGCTGGGGTTGGTTGTGGACCTGGCCGAGGCCCGTCTTGCCGACCTGTTGACGGTAGTCCAGGGTGAACGGCCACCGGCCTGGCTGGATGGCCGGGTGGGTGGCCGGGTGCTGGTATCGGGGGACCTGGCGGCACCGGCGCTGGCCCTGCAGGTGGCCGCCCGCCAGATCCGAGTGGGGCCGCAACTGGTCGACGAAGCCGGACTGGTGGGACACCTGGAAGGTGGCAGCTGGCACCTGGACCTGCTCGAGGCTCGACTGGGACCGGGCTGGATATATGCCCGGGGCGACATCACCCCGGGGCTGGAGCTAGACGTGTCGGTATATTCCACTGGATTGCGCGCCAACTCGTTTTCCTGGTTGCCTGGTGGCGGCGCCCTTGATTTCCGTCTCGATCTGCACATGGGTGTCAAGGGGCGCCTGCTTGCTCCGCAGATTACCGGCTGGGCCAAGGTATACGACACCCGGTTGGAAGGGCGTTCACTGGGGGACTCCTTCGTTTCCGCCCGAGCCACAACGGAGTCGATCAAGGTCCAGGGACGTTTTTTCGGCCGGCAGCTCCGGGTGGACGCCAGCATGCTGACGGAGCCGTTTCTGCCCTTCACCGCGCGGTTGGATTTCGACCTGCCGGAGCTGGCTCGCTTACTGCCGCTGGGGCAGGGAGGGAATTTCTTCGCTGCTCGCCTGGCCGGGCATCTACAGGCCCGGGGACTGGTACTGCGGCCGTTGCAGTCGCAGGGGCAGCTGCTGCTGGAAAAGCTGTCGCTGGTACTGGCCGGGGCCCGCTTGCAGGCAGACGGCCAGTGGCGTTTGCAACTACGTGGTGGCCAACTGCAGCTGGAACCGCTACGCTTGATTGGGCGCCAGGCCTCCATGCGTCTCAGCGGCACCTGCGAGCTGGGTTCGGGTCCAAGATTATTGCTGGAGGGGCGGGCCAGCCTCAGATTGCTGCCGCGTTGGTTCAACTGGTTGCAACGTGCCCAGGGCAGGGTCTCTTTTTCCCTGGGGTGGGGCGGGAGCTGGATGCGGCCGCAAATGCAGGGACAGGTCCGAATAACGGCCCGGGATGTCAAGTTTGCTCCCTGGCCGCAGCCGCTACAGCAGCTATCAGCCAAGGTTCACCTTGATGGACGGGGCATGGAATTTGTTAGTATCAACGGAAAGGTGGGTGGCGGTACTATCAGTGGACTGGGGCGGCTGGAGTGGAGCGGGGGGACGGTGAGTGGGCTCAACCTGAGTCTCGACCTGAACCGGGTGCAGTCACGGATAACCAGTTCCCTGGTGGCCACGGTATCGGGCAGTCTGAACCTGAGCAAGCCACCGGGACATCGGCCGCGGTTGGCAGGCTACCTGAATCTTCACCAGGGCAGCTACCGGGAAAAGATCACCTTGACGGGATTGTCGCAGGGTTTGTTCCGGAGGCGCCTGCTACCCACCCGGGCCTATGATACCGGCCGGGAGGTGCTCGATCTGGACATGCGGGTACATGTCCCGGACACGCTCGAGGTTGATTACGATTTGGGCTTGATCCGCTTCACCGCGGAAATGGGAGGACAACTGCGTGTCAGCGGCAGCAATGAGCGCCTGGGGTTGCTGGGAGAGTTAGAAGCCAAGCGGGGCCAGGTGCGATACCTGACCAGGGATTTCCAGCTGCGTCGCTCGTTGGTACGGTTCCTCGACGAATTTTCCATTCTACCCCGGGTCGATCTGGTTGCCGATCTGTTGGAGGTGGTGGATCGGGGAGAAGAGGAGGGGGGAAAGACGGAATACCGTATTGAACTGCGCGTACAGGCAGAAGGAGACAAGCAACCGACCATCAGCCTCGACAGCGATCCCCCGCTCGACGAACGTGACATCGTCACCCTGCTCAACCTGGGAGTCACCAGCCAGGACGTCAAGACCTTGCGCGGGGAGGACCTGGTCGGCCTGGGGGGAGAGATTCTGGCCCGCTCCCTGGCCCTGGATGAAAAGCTGCGGCGCATCTTTCCCTTTCCCCCGCAGGTCGTGCAACCAAAGTACCTGCGGGTCAGGAGCCGCTATTCCACTTCCTCCCGGGCCCAGCGCCAGGGAGCGGTCTCCCCCCGCCTGGAAGTGGGAGCACGCCTGAACTTCGTCAGCCCTGATCTGGAGCTGGACTACGGCCGGTCATTATACGATGACGCCGATCAGAACCTGGATCTCAGCTACCGCATCTCCAGGAACGTGTCGGCGCGACTGCGCTGGGAAAACGCCGAGCAGGATTCTCCCCTGGTGGACGTAGGGGACATCGGTCTCGATTTGCGACTGCGCTGGGAATGGTGAGCATGCGTCCGTGGCTGCCAGGATTGCTGTTGTGGTTATTACCCGTGCTGTCCGGGACACCGGCAGCGGCGGCGGACCTGCTTCCCGGAAGTCGCATCACCCGGGTCGGCTTCGACGGCTCGGCCACTGCCGATGTACAGGCGCTGGTGCTGGTGCGGGCCGGCGAGCGCCTGTCGCTGCGGGCACTACGTCGTTCGGTGAAACTGCTCTACCACACCGGCCTGTTTGGCCAGGTCCAGGTCCTGGCCCGTCCGGGGCGGGAGGGCGTGGAGATCGTGTTCCGCCTGTTTCCCCGCCAGCGAGTACGCAAGGTAAATTTGGTGGGCTGCCAGGAGTTACCAGAAGAAAAATTGCAGCGCCTGGTCAGGTTACAACGGGGAGATGAATTCGACGAATGGCGCATGCAGGTAGCCGCCCGGGACATGCTGGAGTTATATCGTCGGCATGGCTGGCGGCAGGCGCGTATCGTGGCACGAGCCGAACCCGTGGGGAAGAACGACTTCGATGTCAATTACTACATCAGCGAAGGCGCGCCAACCCGCATCTCCAGGATCTGGTTCAAGGGACACGGAGTGTTTCCTCAGGCACGACTGCGGAGGGAGATGGAACTGTCTGCCGGGGATGTGGCCGATGTCGAAAAGCTGCAAGCATCCTGCCAGCGACTGCTCCAGTTCTATCGTCAACAAGGCTACCTGGAAGCCGTGGTCGAAGCGGAGCCTATCGATGCTCAGGCCGATGCACACTGGGTGGTGGTGGCGATAAGGCTGAACGCTGGACCACGCCTGCACTTCCGGTTCAGCGGCAACCGTATTTTCAGTGACGCCGCCTTGCGCCAGCAGTTGAACCTGGAGGAGGCTAGTGAGCACTTGGAGGTGGAGAGGCTGGCGGGACGGCTGGTGAGCTTCTACCGGCACCACGGTTATGCCCGGGCCCACGTCGACTGGCGTGTAAAGTTGAAGAAGGGAAGACACCGGAAAGAAGTGCATTTCTTTATCAGCGAGGGCCGCCGGGTGCGGGTGCGGGCCATAGACTTCGTTGGCAATACTGCCTTTGGTGATGAGGTGCTGCGGAACTACATCTACAATGCCCTGCTGGGTGCCATCGACCAGAACCTGGCGGGGCAGGCGCTGGACCGAGGAGATCTCGATCCCCTGGGTGGCGGTTACCCCTGGAGGGGAAAATCGCGCCGCCCGAAACGGGATGAGGGACTGTTCCTGGAACTGGTGCCAGCCCGGGTCTACCTGCAAGCGGCCTACCGGCAAGCGCTGGAGGAGATCGCCGATCTGTATCGTTCCCACGGGTACCTGCGCGTTCAGGTCGGCCCGCAGTTGCTCTCCTATGACGACAGCGGGGCCAATCTCTACATAAGTATTCCCGTGCGGGAAGGAGTACAGACACGCATTGAATCGATTTCCTTTGCCGGCAACCAGGCGGTGGCGGCCGCTACGCTGCTGGAGACAATCGAGAGCGATGGCCGGGTATCTCCGGGGAAAGCGCTGGATCTCTACGGCGTGGAACGGCTCCGGCGCCGCCTGCTGGATGCCTACCAGCAGCGGGGTTATCTCTATTGCCAGGTAAAGAACAAGCTGCTCTTTTCCCGGGATAATTCCCTGGCGGAGGTGACCTTCGAGATAGAGGAAGGACCACAGGTACGAGTGGGGCGGGTGCTGGTGCGGGGCAACGTCGACACCCGCGACACCGTGTTTGCCCATCTAGTGACGTTTCAACACGGCGATGTCTATTCCCCGGCCCGCGCCCGCCAGATCAGGCATGCCCTGGACGGCCTGGGAATCTTCACTGGTGCTGACATCAAGCTCATCGATCCGGAGGTCATGGCCCGGGAAAAGGATCTACTGGTCGAAGTACGTGAGCGGCTCACCCAGTCGCTGACCTTCAGCCCGGGCATTTCCACTGCCGAGGGTGTACGCCTGCAAATCGATTACACCCATCGCAACCTGCTGGGTTATGCCCTGGAATTCGTGGGCCGGGCCAAAGTCAACTACCTGGCCTTCTACCCCCTCTACCCGCAGTGGGAGGATCGCTACCAGCGCATGTCATTCTGGGAGGGGTTGGAGGGCTACCTGTTGGCTGGCCTGCACTGGCCCCGGGTGTGGTTCAGCAGCGAGGACCTGGCTGCCCGTATCGATCTGCTGGGCCTGCAGGATCACGCCATTTCCCACGACCTGGCCAAGTTTTCCCTGACCCCGGGCCTGGACTGGACCTTCGAACACAACCTGTCGTTGACGGCGGAGACGGAACTGGAGTTCGACCGCCTGGGTTGCCTGGGAGGGGAATGCGGGGGGCCCACCCACAAGTACCTGCGCTACGATGAGGGTAGCCTGTTGCTGGCCTGCCTGCGCCCCAAGTTCTCCTGGGACCTGCGCGACGATTTCTTTCGCCCCCACCGGGGACTGTTGTTGATGCTGATGAGCGAACTGGCGGGCAACCTGCTGACCGACCGGGAGGTGCTGTACCTGAAGCTGGACGGAACCATCAGCGGCTACCTGCCGCTGTCACGACGGGTAACCCTGGCCCTGTCGGTGCGCAGCGGGTTCATCTTCAATCTCACCAGCGACTCCCGCACCCCCTCGCACAAGCTATTCTGGTTGGGGGGCCGCAACAGCGTGCGCGGCTTCAGCGAAGAGGGATTGATCCCGGCGGACCAGAGCAATCCCGAGGATCCCGGCAACCCCTGCGTACTGGTTGAGGAAGAAGGCGAAGAAAAGTGCGTGTCCATGGGGGGAACGGCTCTGCTGTTGCTTAAGGCGGAATTGCGGTTTCCGCTAGTGGCCGACATACTCGACGGTGCCATATTCATCGACCTGGGCAACCTGTGGATGCGCCCGGAGAACTTCCGTCCCTACGACCTGCGCCCGGCCGCCGGGCTGGGCGTACGCGTGAACACCCCGGTGGGTCCCCTGGCCTTCGACGTGGGGTTCAACCTGGCCCCCGATGCCGCCCGCCGGGAGGAGAGCTGGAACCTGCACTTCAATATCGGGGTGTTCTGAATCCGTCGGTTGCCTTTACCCTGCAGTTGCATAAGCAACTGCGGGGTTGCAGTGTTGCCGGTTGAGTTGGCGGACCCGGACAGCGCTTCGCGCCACGGCCCGGAAATTCACTTTTGGTGACCTTTGCAGTTTGCGAAGCATGGCCCAGATTCCCGCATCAGCACCAGTTCATCATGAAACCCCAACGTTGCTTTTTGCAACGTTGGGGTTTACAGCAATGGGGTGTTCAGGGGACGACGTGAAAGTCGTAGTCCTGGTTGAGATCGTCCATCTTCTTCCATAAGTCGGAAAGATCGTTGTAAAAGACCAGCATGTCATGCAGCTTGCCGGCCGAGTCCATGGCGTGTTTCTTGAAAACGGCTTCTTTCTTGAATCCCAGCCGTTTCAACAGGGCGATGGCGTCGCGGTTGTCTTCCCGAACCTCGGTTTGGATCTTCTGCACCCCACGCATGATGGCCCGGTCATACAGCTCTCTGAGCAGGAACTTGCCCAGGCCCTTCTTGCGCAGGCGAGGGTGGATGACGATGCGGATCCTGGCCACGTGGGTGGACCAGCCGTGGCGCTCGGTATGCAGGGTGGCATCGGCCACTACCTGCTCGTGGTCGTTGTCGCGCTTGATGGCCAGGATGGGCAGTACCTGGTCGTAGTCCAGGTTCTGGCACCAGTTGGTGACTACTTCCCGCTGGGTGACGTCGTGTTTGAAGTAGCGACGGTCGCGCAGGGGCAGTTCCTTGAAAAACTTGTGCAACCGGTCGCGGTCATCGCGGCGCATGGGACGGAGCCACACCTCCAAACCGTCGGCCAGTTCCACCCGCTTGGGGTACTCGGAAAAGTCCATCAGTTCGCTGTCGCCGCTGTGCATGATTCCTCCGTTTCCAGCAAACACAATTAGAACAAACAAACCCCGGAAGTGTCAACGCCACCGGCCGGGTGGGTTCCCACGTCGTTCCCACTGCTTGCCCCGGCCGCCGCTGTTGTCCTAGAATGGCGGGCGAGCGAGGAGAGGCCATGGGCGATAAGCTGGTGCTCTACGTCGAAGACGATCCTCACAACTTCCTACTGGTCAAGCGGGCACTGGAAGCCATGGGGGGGGTTCAGGTACAACAGGCACTGGACGGTGAACAGGGCCTGCAGCTGATTGGCCAGCTGCACCCCGACCTGGTGTTGGTGGACATCCAGTTGCCGGGCATGGATGGCCTGGAATTGACTCGCCGCCTGAAGGCCGACGAACAAGTACGCAACGTGCCGGTGGTGGCCCTGACCGCCAATGTCATGCGCGGAGAACGCCAGCGGGCCTTGCAGGCCGGCTGTGCCGACTTCGTGGCCAAGCCCTTCAACCTGGGGGAATTCCGTAAGTTGGTGGCTGCTTACCTGGAGGACGAGAATGGAGACTGCTGACGACCGCTAGCCGGAACCCTTTAGGTTGCGATCCACGATGTTGCGGATGAACTTCATCGACTCTTCGTCAAAGTTGACGAATTCGATACCCAGGCCCGGAGGATTGTCGCTGCCGCCGGGGGGGTTCACCCGCACCACCCGGCCCAGACCCTCGATCAGCTTGGCTCCATCACGCAGGTAGAACTGCAGGTAGACGAGCGAACCCTCTTCGCGCAACTGCTCGGTACGGATGAACATGCCGCCCATGCTGATATCGGTGGAGTACTCGGAGAGGAACTCCTCCAGGGTGTCGAAGCGAAACTGGATCAGTAGTGACAGCGGGGCACGCGGATAACGGCGTCTCTCGTCTTTCTGAGATGATTTGCTCATACCTCCTCCCGAAACGGTTGATCACCAGTGTAGCCAGGCACGGCCGCCACGGTCAAGCGGTCATTTCTTTGCCCTGGAAGCCGCGAGCGCGTATCATCGGGACATGGTGTCGAGCGACAACGTGAGCATGGCGACCCGGGCCCTGGGCGGACCGGTACAGGGCAACTTGAGCATGCAACGCTGCGTGCTGGTGCAGGTACAGGGTCCCGATCCGGGACACGCCCATGCCCTGGGCAGCGGGCGCGCGGTAGTAGGCAAGAGCCCGGACTGCGACATCTGCCTGGCCGACGTAACCGTCAGCCGGCGCCACTTCGAGATCGTCAGCGAGGGAGATCGTTTCCTGTTGCGAGACCTGGGCAGCACCAACGGCACCCTGCTCGACGGAGCCGAGGTGAAGGAGGCCTTCCTGCGCCCGGGCATGCTCATCCAGGCCGGTGAAGTGGCCCTGCGCTTCCAGACCGCCTTCGATTCCGTCCAGGTCACGCCTTCGACCCGCGAGAGTTTCGGGGGATTGCTGGGACGCTCGCTGCGCATGCGCGAGATCTTCAGCCTGCTGGAACGGGTGGCGCCCACCGACAACACGGTGTTGTTGCAGGGGCAGACGGGTACCGGCAAGGGTGAGGCGGCCCGGGCCATACACGACAACTCCAAGTACAGCCGTGGCCCGCTGGTGGTGGTTGACTGCGGAGCCGTGGCACGTACTCTCATAGAGAGTGAGTTGTTCGGGCACGTACGCGGGGCCTTCACCGGGGCCAACGCCAATCGCAAGGGGGCGCTGGAAATCTGTCGGGGAGGCACCCTGTTCATAGACGAGCTGGACGATCTGCCGCTGGAGTTACAGCCCAAGCTGTTGCGGGCCCTGGAGGAACGCGAGTTCCAGCGACTGGGGTCGGGGCAGACGGTACGCTTCGAGGCCCGGGTGGTAGCGGCCAGCAAGAAAGACCTGTGGCAGGAGGTCCAGGAGAATCGTTTTCGCCAGGACCTGTATTTTCGCATCTCGGTGGTGACCATCAAGCTGCCCTCGCTGCGGGAGCGGCGCGAGGATATCGGCCTGCTGGTGGACACTTTTTCCGCCGGACGCTGTCCTCCTTTCCAGCAGTGGTCGCCCGAGGCCCAGGCACGCTGGCTGGATCACGCCTGGCCCGGCAACGTGCGCGAGCTGCGCAATGCCGTGGAACGGGCCCTGGCCCTGGGAGGTCCGGAGCAGATGGGACCACCGGGCGTGGGCGAAGTGTCTGCCACGCTGGAACGGGGAGCGGGGCTGCTGCCGGAGTACCAGTTGCCCTACAAGGAGGCCAAGGAACGCCTGCTCGACGAGTTCGAGCGCGAATACCTGCGCCGCCTGCTGGCACGCGCACCGGGAGGAGTGGCCGGGGCCGCCCGCAAGGCGGGCATCGATCGCAAGCACTTGTACAAGTTACTGGAGAAACACGGCCTGGGTCGGACCGAGGTGAAGAAAAAGCGAGGTTGACAACCCCGCAAGGCTGGCGAAGAATGGTGGCCAGGGTACGAGACAAGGAGGCGGGCATGCGTGACCTGATGGGAAAGGTTGTCTGGCTGGCAGGTATATTGCTGCTGAGCAGCAGTTGTGGTGGTGGCGGTGCCGAGATCAGCATCGGCTTGAACTTGCGGGATCTGTGCCAGCGCACCATCTCGGGTGAGAGTGAACAGCGCTGCGTGGATGACTCCGTATGTGCCGGCGGCTACTGCTGGCGGCCGGCGGCTACCAGTTGCAGTGGCGACGATGACTGTTCCGGGGACGACAACCTCTGCGTCAACGGGCATTGCGAGCAGGCCTGCGAGGCGGATGCCAACTGTCCCGAGGGGTTCCTGTGCACCAACGGCAAGTGCCAGAAGCGCGGTTACTGTCGCCTGTGCCAGACCGACGGCAACTGCCAGGCCGGCCAAAATTGCGACCACGGCTGGTGCCACGACGTTTGCAGCGCGGACGCCGATTGCGCCAACGGCATGCGTTGTGCCGGGGGCGTGTGCCGGCGGCCGCATATCGACGGCACCGACTTCAACTTCTGCAACACCGGCTCCTCGGACCTGGAAGTCTACCTGGACCAGACCGTGCTCTACGGCAATGACGACGCCTGCGCCTTCGCCCGTTTCACCTGGATGCCGGGCGACCAGTCCACCGTGGTGTTACCTCCCGACGACTGCGGGCTGAACCTGCGGGTGGAGTTCGTACCCCCGGACCAGGGAGAGTACTACGCCTTTCTGGAAATTCACTCCAATGCCGGCAACGTCAATCCCCTGCCCATTCTCCTGCACGGCCAGGCGGTGGAGGCCGCCTGTGACGGCGATCTCGACGGCGAGTGCCAACCTCCCTGTTCCTCGTCGGAGGAGGATTTCAGCACCCTCTTGACCCAGAAACCCCAGCCTAGCTGCCAGTAGGAAAACCACCGCCGGGATGCGGATTCCGATCCGGACAAAAACTGCCGACGCCTAACTCACTGCCAGGGCGGGAAATGCCGGCACTAGTCGGGATTGATCTCCTGCAGTTGGCAGGAGAAGTTGAAGGTGGCCAGGTAGCCATTGACGAAGTGGAAGTTGCACTGGCCGGAGAAATCGCCGGGAGCGTCGCCGCCGTTGTCCAGGTGGCACTCGGTTCCGTCGAACTCGGGCCACTGCTCGGCGGTGCCGGGACGTGACAGCTGCACCCGGTTGAGCAGTTCATCTCCCTCGAACCTGGCCCCGGCGACCTGCTGCAAGCCGGTGGTGTCGAAAAACAGCCGTGCCGTCCAGTTCTGCCCCCCACCCTCCAGTTCGGTTACGTAGTGGACCACGATACCCGAGCCGGGGTAGAGGTCGCACTTGATGGCGTTGTAGGAGCAGTCGATGATATCGCACTGGGAGCCGCATATCCCGCCGCACTCGGAGCCGCAGCCCGGCAGCGCCGGTAACGACAGCAGTGACACCAGCAATGCCGCCAAGAACAGTTTCTTCATCTGCCAGTTCCTCCTGGTCGGAAAGTTCATTCCCAGTGGCCGGCCCGGAACATCAGGTTGAGCTGGGTCTGGCCCTGGGTGTTGTCATACCAGGCGTAGAGAAAGGCTACTCCCACCCGGCCGTCCGGCAACAAGGCCGCCTTGGCCTGCATGCCGTCGAAGGCATTGGAATCCTGGGAAACGACGCTCTTCTTCCACTTGGCCTGCACGGTCAACTCGTCCGGATAACTGCCGGTGAAGTATGCATAGTAGAGGCCGTCTTCGTTGCGATTGCACTTGAGCTCGTTGGGGTTGTACTCCGAACAACGATAATAGGCCACCGCCGGCATGCCGCTCTGGGGGTCGATCACCAGGCTGGGATACATGCCTACCGAACCGTTGGCGTCGATGAGGCCCTTGGTCCAGTCGATACCGTCGCTGGAGTAGGCGATCATCAGGTTCTTTTCGTCCACGTCGAAGTAAGCCACCAGATAGCGGCCGTCAGGGGCGACTGCCAGCGACAGGGAGTTTTCCGGAAGGCTGTTGGCAAAACTGTCGATCACCGCCGAGCAGCGTCCGGAGCCCTCCGACTCGGTGCCCACGCATCGCAGCGGCGCCTGGCAGTTGTCGTCGGTCAAGCAGAGGCAATCTCCGGAGCCGCAGGTCTGTCCCAGCTCGCAGTCGTCGGCGGTGGTGCAGTCGGCCGGTTGGGTCCACTCGGCCCAGGGACGCTTGGCGAAATGCAGGGTGCCGTACTCGCCGTTATAGTAGATCACCGCCGGCTGGTCGTCGGGACCGAAGGCCAGAGAGGGGAAGTCTCCGGCGCCGCGGGCCAGGTCGATCCACTCGTGGCTCCAGGAGCCGGGATGACCGTAGGCGTACTCGAGATCCGAGGAATCGTCGGCTTCCTTGGTGTAGCCGTTGTGGATGTCGCGGTAGACCAGGCCGATGGTGCCATCGGGAGCGCGGGCCAGGGTGGTCCACAGGCCGACGACGTCGCCGAAATCGCAGATGGCCTGCATCTTGGGACAGTCGCCGCCGGCGGCGGCCTCGTTTGATACCGCCACGGCGATGTCTTCCGTCCAGGAGCCGGCCCCGGTACGCCGGGCCACGATGGCGTCGGTGCCGCCGCATACCTGCAGGCCGCCGAAGGGAGTGCCGCCCAGGTAGCCCACCAGCGGGGTGGAGCCATCGAAGACCAGGGAGATACCGGTGATCATCACCGTGGAGACGGTGGCCACGTCCTCGTGCTGCCAGCTGTCGAGCCCGCTCGACCAGGCATAACGCACCCGATCCTGGATGACGTCGGTAGGTGGTCCGCCCAGAATGGGTTCTGTGCACTGGCCCACTTCGTCGATCTTCTTGAAGTAGGCGATGGCGAAGTTCTCACCATCGGGCATGGCCGCCAGGGAAAGCTGGGCCCCGGCCTGCTCGGCGTCGACCGTCACCCGCTGTGACCATACCAGTTGTTTGACCTGGGCCTGGTCGCCGTTGTCGCCGCCGCCGTCGGCATCGCTGACGTCGTTGCCGTCCGGTACGTTGTTGTTGGAGCTGGAGCAGGCCAACCCCGTCACCAGCAGCAGTACGGCCAGCCACCAGGCCCATGGACAGTTGCCCCCTTGACGGCGTTTCATGATCCACCTCCTCGCTTGCGGTCATTCTAGCCCCGCCGACCCGACGACGTCAAACCGGTTGGCGGGGCTCGAAGAGAACGGCCTGGCAGCGAGGGGCGTAGACGTACTGCAACACCCGGCCCGGGCGCAGCTCGTCCAGGGTGCCGGGCTCGATGACGAAGCCGCCGCCCAGGGTCTTGCTGCCCCACTGCAGACGGCGTACCCGCATCTCCGCCCGCATCATGCGCCCGTCCATGAGGGGATAGGAAAAGAAGGTACAGTCGCTCGGTCGCTTGCCGGTGGGAATGACCTCTCCCGTGAATGCGTACCGCACCCGGCCGGATTGCGGATCGCTTACCCGGCAGCTGCGCTGCTGCCCGTCCTCGGTAAACTCTATGCCGGCCAGCCACTTGGGAAAGTTGAGGAAGTCCACCCCCCCGGCCACGGCGATCTCGGTGGTGACGGGCAGATCCTGCACGAAGGCATGGTAGCGCTCCCGGGCCGCCGCCCGCCCGGCCAGCCACAGGCCTGGTCCCCGCCGCCGCGGCGGGCGCACGGCCACGGCGATGGATACCTCGTGGTAAGGGCCGATGTCGCTGTCGCGGTACTCGAAGCAGTTGATGCCCAGCAGCGCCCGGCCCGGGGCGATGGTCAGGACCCGGTAACCGGGAAGGTCCGGCAGCAAGGCCGCGGCGGCCCGCCGCTCGACGGTGACCACCGCCATCATCATGGCCAGGTCGCGGAAGAACAGCGGCGCCCGGGCGGGAGTGCCCCTGATGGAGATGGGGCGCTGCTCGATGCCGGCGAACAGGTCGTTCATTCCAGCAGGCCTTTCTTCTTCATCCTGGAAAACACCAGCTGGTTTATCCGGGAGGCCAGGCCCGGAAAGAAGCAGCGCAGGGCGACGAGCGGCCGTGCCCACAGGCCGATGACCACCCGGGCGCGGTTGTGCTCTATGGCACGGACGATCTTTTTGGCCACCCGTTCTGGCGAGGTACCCAGGCGCTGCACCAGCCCGTTGAGTTCCTCCACCCGGCCGGTGTCTTCGTCCCGCCCGCGGCTGCTGTTCCTGACGATGTCGGTCTTGACGAAGGCCGGGCAGACCACGCTCACGCCGATACCATCGCCGGCCAGCTCGGCGCGCAGGGCCTCGGAAAAGCCCACCAGGCCGAACTTGGAGGTGGCGTAGGCGCACAACCCGGCCGGGGCGGCCAGGCCGGCTCCGGAGGCCACGTTGACGATGTGGGCCCGCCCGCGCCCACGCAGCAACGGCAGCAGCATCCTGGTAAGTCGCAGCGGCGCCAGCAGGTTGACCTCCAGGTGGGTGTCGATGTCGGCCGGTGCCATTTCCGCGAAGGCTCCCACCAGTACCATGCCGGCGTTGTTGATGAGGACATCGAGGCCCTGCGGCTGCAGCTTGTCCACCAGGGCGACCAGTTCCGTGCCGACCGTCAGGTCCACGACGAATAGTTCGCAGTCCGCGGCGGAACCGGGAAACTCCTCGCCCAGGCGCTGCCGCAGCTTCTGCAACCGCTGCTCGTCGCGGTCGACGAGAACCAGGCGGGCACCCCGGACCAGCAGGTGCCGGGCCAGTGCCGAGCCGATACCGCCGGCGGCCCCGGTGATGAGCACGCGCTTGCCGGCCAGTGTTCGCAGTCGCTTCATGAAGAACTCACAACTCCACGCCCAGCTGCCGGGCCACCGCCACCGCCGAGCTCACCGCGTCTTCGTGCAGGCCGTGGCCGAAGTAGCTACCGCAGTAATAGGAATTGAGGTTGCCGTTGAGGGTGGGCAGCTGCTCGATGGTAGGAACCGAGGCGAAGTCGAAGATGGGCGTGCGCAGCACCGTCTCGAACTCGACCAGTTCGGGAGCCACCTCGAAGTTGGGGTGCTGGGAACTGATCAGCCGGCACCGGCGCGACACCCCCGGCTCGTGCCACAGCGCGCCGTTTACCGAGGTGTCGAAGCGGCCCTGGCGATCGGTATAGAGAAAGGTATAGGCCTGCATCAACGCGCGCCGGGGAAAGCTGGAATGATCGGCGTGCAGCAGCATGCGCCCGTCCTTGTAGCGCCAGGGGCCCAGCAGGCGCTGTTCTTCTGCATTGGGCCGTGCCAGCAGCGCCAGGGCCTGGTCGGCATGGCAGGCGAAGATCACCTTGTCGAAGCTGGCGCGGGAGCCGTCGGCGAACAGCAGCGACACCTGCTGGGGAGAACGCTCGACGGTACGGATGTCGGCGGACAGCACGATGTTGTCCCGGAAGGGAGCCGCCAGGGCATCGATGTATGACCTGGTCTTGTTGGCCACGGCCCGTACCGAGTAGACGGCCTTGGGAGAGATGACGTCATGGTGTACCTTGAGCTTGTGGAAGAAGAACTCGGCCGGGGAGTCGAGCACTTCACTGGCGCTCATGGATGACAGCAGGCACAGGGAACAGATGAAGATGATGCGGGCCTCGTCCGACAACTCGGGAATCCGCTCCAGGGCCTGTGCCAGGGTCTGGTCCGTGAAGGCGCCCTGGTCGAGCAGGCGGTACGATTTCTTCACGCCGCGGAACAGCCGCCGGATCTGTCGCAACAGCGAGGGCTTCAGCAGCCGGAAGCGCTGGGCGGCCAGCCCGCGCAGGCCGGGGGTAAGGTAGATGCCGGTGCCGCGGTCCAGGTCGTGGAAGCTCATGTAGGAGCTGAGACAGAGCCGGGTCTTTATTCCCAGGTGCTTGAGCAGTTTGTAGAAGGTGGGGTAGCCGGCCTTGCCGAAGGCGGCCACGGCGATGTCCACCTCCTCGCCGTCCCGGGTACGGTAGGTGTAGGCATTGCCGCCGATGCGATCGGTCTTTTCGAACAGCTGCACCTGGTACTGGCGACAGAGCAGGTGGGCGGCCGTGAGGCCGGCCACTCCTCCACCGATGACGGCGATCTTTCCTTTCATTGTTTCTCCCGCAGCCGCCTGGAGGTTGCGGCCGTGCTGGTTGCCGGTTTCGCAACCAGTGCTAGCACAGGGGTCGAGATCTGGCAAGCCGCATGCCCGGGTATTTGACAGGTCAACGCGGGCGGGGCATCATGCAAAAACAGAGCGACAGCGGGAGAGGAGAGAGTGGCCAGCACCAGCAAATTCGCCGGAAAAGCCACCCTGCTGGTCGATCAGCAGGGTCCCGAACCCACCATGCAGTACAACAAGTTCAAGCTGGTGGTCATGGAAGGGCCCGAGGCCGGCAAGGAATACGTGCTCGACAAGGAACGGGTGAGCATCGGTTCCCAGGCCGACAACGACGTGGTTATTCCCCACGAGACCGTCTCCCGGCACCACTGCGAGATCCTGGTGGACGAGCGGGGCCACCGCATCCGTGACCTGGTTTCCACCAACGGCACCGATGTCGAAGGTTGTCGCATCGTCGAGGGGTTCCTGCATCCCGGTGCCCGCATCGGCATCGGCGAGGTGGTGCTGCTGTTTCACCTGCTGCAGGAAAAGGTGGAGGTGCCGCTGAGTCCCTACAACTCCTTCGGACAGATGCTGGGGCGCTCCCTGCGCATGCGCGCGCTGTTCCATCTGGCCGAACGTGTCTCCAGCCGTGACACCACGGTGCTGATCAGTGGCGAGACGGGCACCGGCAAGGGCCTGCTGGCGGAAGAGATTCACCTGCACAGTCCGCGGCACGACAAGTCCCTGGTGGTGGTCGACTGCTCCACCATTCCCACCCATCTGATGGAGAGCGAGCTGTTTGGTCACGTCAAGGGGGCCTTCACCGGCGCGGTGGCCACCCGCGAGGGAGCCTTCCAGCAGGCCCACGGCGGTACCATTTTCTTCGACGAAATCGGCGAACTGCCGCCTCCCTTGCAACCCAAGTTGCTGCGGGTGCTGGAGAAGCGGGAGGTGAAACCGGTGGGGCAAACCAGCACGGTGCCGGTGGACGTGCGTATCATCGCCGCCACCAATCGCAATCTCAAGAGCGAGGTGGCCGCCGGTCGCTTTCGCGAGGACCTGTTCTTCCGGTTGAGCGTGTTCGAGTTCAAGTTGCCGCCGCTGCGGGAGCGCAAGGAAGACATCCCCTTGCTGGCCAAGGAATTCCTGCGGGCCATCTGCGGCGATCCCAAGCGCCGCCTGGGCAGCGATGCCATTCGTTACCTGTCCAGCCACCAGTGGCCGGGCAACGTGCGCGAGTTGCACAACGTCATCGAGCGGGCGGTACACCTGGTGGACGACCAGACCATCAACGCCCCCTCGCTGATGGCCACCTCGTTGACCGGGGTGGGCCCGGCCCCGGATTCCGGCTCCTGGGGCGGTCGCGGCAAGTACTCCTTCGTGGAGGCCCGGGAGATGGCCGAGCGCGAGTACCTGATCGATCTGCTGCGCCGGCACGATTTCAACGTCTCGGCCGCGGCCAAGACTGCCGGCATTCACCGCCAGAGCCTGCACCGGCTGCTGCGCAAGCACAAGCTGAGCGCCCGGGAACTCGAGCAGGAAGCCAGTGAAGCATGACGGTGACACCGTTAACCGCCTGAAATAGATACATGTCTTTGCCTGCGGGGGACTGCAGGCCCCACTCGAAGTGGTGTGCGGAGCCACAGTGGATCTCTGTGGTTTCACTTGCGGGTTCTACTGCCTTCCGTTGATTGTCAATTAGCATTCACTTCCAAGGCGTTATGCAGATGGTTGGTGGTTGGCATTAACATTGCACTCTTCCGGGTTCGGATAGGGAAAGGAGGCCCATCATGAAGACCAGAGTGATTCTCGCAGTGATGTCCGCTTGTATCCTTGTTCTTGGAGGGGTGGCATTCGCCCAGGAACCCGGGGAGTGTACCTCGGGACTGTGCGGCACCCCGGACGAGTCGGGAGGCTCGCCCTGTGTCGACGGGGTGTGCGCCGGCTGTGGCTGCGGTTGCGGCTCGATCCTCATCGCCAACACCGATCTCGGCGATACCTACCAGTATTCCGACGACTTCGACGAGGACGGCATCGAGGACGACTTCGACAACTGCCCCTTCGTGCCCAACCGCGACCAAGCCGATAGCGACGGCGACGGGGTGGGCACCGCCTGCGACAACTGCGCCGACGTGGCCAACGAGTTCCAGCTGGATGCCGACGGCGACCTGCTGGGCGACGACTGCGACCCGGACATCGACGGTGATTCCGTTGAAAACATGCTGGACAACTGTCCTTTCATTCCCAACACGAGCCAGGTCAACACCGATGCCGACCAGTTCGGTGACGCCTGCGACGAGGACATCGACAACGACGGCATTCTCAACATCGACGACAACTGCCCCTTCGTCTCCAACCCGGCTCAGCTGGACACCGATCCCGATCACTTCGGCGACGCCTGCGACAGCGACCTCGACAACGACGGCGTGCAGGACTTCGTGGACAACTGCCCGGAACTGAGCAACCCCGACCAGGCCAACGCCGACGGCGACCTGGTGGGCGATGCCTGTGACGCCGATGACGACGACGACCGGGTCCTGGACAGCGTCGACAACTGCCCGCTGGTTGTAAACGGCGACCAGCACGACGAAGATCGCGACGGCGCCGGTGATGCCTGTGACTCCAGCTTCTGCTACGTGGTCGACAGCCTGGCCGCCTGCCTGGATCCCACCAGCGCCTTCGCCGTGTACGCCGGCAAGGACCGCGTGGTGCAGACCGGCGACACCGTGCCCCTGCTGATGTGGGCCAACCGCCAGAACCGGGCCATCGAGTACGAGTGGACGGTAATCGAACGACCGGAAGGTTCCGGCGCCACCATCCGCCACGCCCGCGGTTCGTCCACCCTGTCGACGCCCTACAACTACCACTACAAGCGGGGCCGCTTGGTTGAGTTCACCCCGGACGTGCAGGGCACCTACGTCATCGGCCTGAAGGCCAAGCTGGTATTCCCCGACGACCTGTACCCGGACAAGAACCTGGCCTCGGCCTCGTTCAGGCTGATATCCAACGGCGAGGGTCCCAGCGCCGGCTGCTCCTCCTCCGGCAACTCCCCGGCCGCTGCCTGGTACGGCTGGCTTCTCATCGGACTGGCACTGCTGCTGCGCAAGCGGACATCCTGAGGACTCCTTCTTTCCTCCTGGGTCCATGGCCCCCCGTGGCCATGGACCCTTTTTTCATGGCTGGTCGCCACGAGTGAAACCTTCTTGCTTCACATGTAACTAGTGGAAGTTCAAGGACAAGAACGTCCAAGTGGGCACATGACCGTTCACTTTGGCGAGGATGTGAAACCGAAATGTTACACCAGCAGGGGAGAGGACACCGCCACCGTTGCGCGTAACCAACTGTTTGTCAAGGGGCTTTTTCCCGGAGCCGGTACTGGCACGTAATGTGCATTCCTACTCGAATGGATAAGGAAAGGAGGATTGTCATGAGAGCGCGCGTATTTGTATCGATGCTGGTGGTAGTGATGTTTTCCCTGGCCGGGGCGGCCCTGGCCCAGGCACCGGGTGAATGCACCGGTGGCCTGTGCGGTACACCCGACGAATCCGGTGGTGGAGGCTGCGGCTGCGGTTGCGGCTGCGGTTCGATTCTCATAGCCAACACCGATCTCGGCGACACCTACCAGTACGCCGACGACTTCGACGAGGACGGTATCGAAGACGACTTCGACAACTGCCCCTTCGTGCCCAACCGCGACCAGGCCGACAGCGACGGTGACGGGGTGGGTACCGCCTGCGACAACTGCGCCGACGTGGCCAACGAGTTCCAGCTGGATGCCGACGGCGACCTGAAGGGCGACGACTGCGACCCGGACATCGACGGCGACGGCGTGGAAAACATCAGCGACAACTGCCCCTACGTTCCCAACCTGAGCCAGGTCAACACCGATGCCGACCAGTACGGTGATGCCTGCGACGAGGACATCGACGAGGACGGCATTCTCAACATCGATGACAACTGCCCCTTCGTGGCCAACCCGCAGCAGTTGGACACCGACCCCGACCAGTTCGGCGATGCCTGCGACAGCGACCTCGACAACGACGGTGTGCAGGACTTCGTGGACAACTGCCCCGAGCTGAGCAACCCCGACCAGGCCAACGCCGACGGCGACCTCATGGGCGATGCCTGTGACGCCGATGACGACGACGACCGGGTCCTGGACACCGTCGACAACTGCCCGCTGGTTGTAAACGGCGACCAGCACGACGAGGACCGCGACGGTGCCGGCGACGTCTGCGACTCGAGCTTCTGCTACGTGGTCGACAGCCTGTCCACCTGCCTGGATCCCACCAGCGCCTTCACCGTGTACGCCGGCATGGACCGCGCCGTGCAGACCGGCGAGACCGTGCCCCTGCTGATGTGGGCCAACCGCCGGAACCGGGCCATCGAGTACGAGTGGACGATCGTCGAGCGGCCGGCGGGTTCCAGCGCCACCATCCGCCACGCCCGCGGTTCGTCCACCCTGTCGACGCCCTACAACTACCACTACAAGGCGGGCCGGCGGGTGGAGTTCACCCCGGACGTGGCCGGCACCTACCGCATCAAGCTGACCGCCAAGCTGGTGTTCGCCGACGACCTGTACCCGGAAAAGAACCTGGCCTCCACCGAGGTGGCGCTGACCGCCGAGGGTGATAGCCAGGCCGGTGGCTGCTCCACCTCCGGCAATGCCGGCGGCCTGGGGCTGCTGGGCCTGCTGCTGGGCCTGGGACTGGTAAGGCGGAGACGCTGACCGAAGGAAACGGTATGTACGAGGAAGGCGGGGCCAGCGCGCCGGCCCCGCCCTCCTCGCTTTTTTTTGCCGGAACCCCCCGGGGAACCCGGGACTGGTAATTTTTTCATACGCCTGTCTCTCCCCGGTTTCACCTCGCCGGGCGAACATCAGGGCGGTGCTCTTTTTCCCGTGGCATCGTGGTGAGTTGTGGCCCAGCCGTGTCAGGTGGGTGGCACGTTATTTGCGAGATCCTCAGAGGATGGTCGGCTGCTTGCCAACCGGCCCGGTTTATTTGATAATGTAGCGATGCCGCGAGAAGTTGCGAGGGAGGTTCCCATGAGATTGCACGAAAGGCTGGCAAGACTGGGGTTGTCACTGGCCCTGCTGGTGGCCGGGGCGCTGGCCTGCACCGACAGCCCGGTGGAGGTGGTCAGCGATATCGAGATCCCCCAGGTGGACGACCAGTTGCTCATCCGCGGCCAGGTATGCACCGATCCTCCCGGAGATGCGGACTTCCCCGTCAAGATCATGTTCGTCATCGATTCCTCGGGTTCCATGCAACAGACCGACGAGGGCATGCAGCGGGTGGAAGCGGTCCGCCAAGTGGTCAGGCGCTACGCCAACAACCCCAACGTCAGCTTCGACATCATCAAGTTCAACGGTCGCGTGGCCGTTCTCACCACCGGCTTCCAGAGCAACCTCACCGGCAACGAACCCGAGATCTTCGGGCCCCAGGGGTTGCAGGAGGCCGATTCCATGACCGATTACCAGGGAGCGCTGGGCGTGGCCTACCAGGAGCTGCTGGCCGACATGATGAGCGTCTCCAGCGGCTCGGGAGGCCTGCCCGAGCTGGCCCGCACCAAGTACGTGGTGATCTTCTTCTCCGACGGCACTCCCGATCCGGTTTGCTACGGTTGTGTCACCGACCCACCCGATCACCCACGCTACAACCCCAACTGCAGCGAGGACCTGCACGTGGTATGTACCCTCAATGACACCTTCGTGCTGGACAACGACGCCCTGGCCGCCATGATCGGCTCTGGCGGGGTGGGCCAGCGCGACTTTCTGCCCTACCTCGAGGGTGGCACCGACTACAACCACGACTACCAGATCTTCCAATTGGTCGACGCCATCATGGATCTGAAAGACACCTTCCACGTGGGAGAGATGCGCCTGCACACCGCCTTCCTCTACTGCCGCGACGAGTTCGGCAATCCCACCTCGGCGCTGTGCGCGGCGGCGGAACAGGCCTACAACCTGGATCCCGATCGCGGCCGGGCGCTGATGCGGGAACTGGCCCGGCGGGGCAACGGCACCTTCCGCGACTTCACTTCCGGACAGGACATCAACTTCCTGCAGATCGACTACACCTCCATCAAGCGTTCCTTCGGTGCCAAGAACCTGCTGGTCACCAACGTCCAGGCCCTGCCCGGTGCCGATCACTTCCTGCCCGACTCCGACGCCGACGGCCTCGACGACGACACCGAGATGCGCAACGGCACCGATCCCCTGCGGGCCGATACCGACGACGACGGCTACTCCGATTTCGTGGAGAGCAAGCGTCTCAGCTCCGGGTTCGATCCCCTGCGCCCGGACCGCCCCGACGAGCCCTGTTCCGCCCGGCAGGATTCCGATGGCGACGGCCTGCGTTACTGCGAGGAAGAACTCTACGGAACCGACGACAAGCTGGTGGACTCCGATGCCGACGGCTTTTCCGACTGGCAGGAGATCCGGGCCGGGTTGGATCCGCTGGTTGCGGACGGGGAAGGTGATCTAGATGCCGATGGCGTGGCCAACTCCAATGAACTGCTCTTCCACACCAATCCCAGCCGCAGCGATCCCATCCTCTGGGAAGACCACCGTTACTGGTACGAGACCTGGCCGTTGGACCTGGGCCAGGAGCAGGGCCAGTGCTACGGTTTCGAGATTCGTCACCTGACTCTGGTCACCCCCCGGGATCGCAACGGTCCCGGCAGCAAGGGCTTCAACGATATCCTCATCTGGTTCGACCAGGCCTCCATGGACGATCCCCTGGATACCGGCCGCTTCAAGGTGGCCTGCGTGCGGGCCCAGTACATCGCTCCCGACTACAAGATTCCCCTGGATGGCGAGTTGGAAGTGGACAACAGTGATTTCGTGGCGCCGGGAATGCTGGACCTGGGCTTCCCGGGCAGCTGCGTCACCGCGGAGCAGGACCAATGAGCGTACCCCATGTTGCCACCGGCAAGCGCTGGTCACCGGCCGGCTGGCCGCTGTTGCTGGCCCTGCTGGCCCTGCTGCTGAACGCCTGCACCGATGCCGACGTCTTCGAGACCCCCGGTTTGGGCAAGGGGTCGCGTGACGACAAGATGAAGATTACCGGTAGCTTCTGCACCGAGCACCCCGATGAACTCAAGTTCCCGGTCAAGATCATGTTCATCATCGATTGCTCGCAATCGATGAATGTCACCGATCCACCCCCCACCCCCAACGATTTCCCCGGCCGGGTAGCCGCCATCTGGGATGTAATCCAGCGCTTCCGCCACGATCCCGGGGTGTCCTTCGCCATCCTGCGTTTCGAGGCGGCGGCCAACGTGGCCACCCAGGCCGATACCAACGGCGACGGGGTGGCCGACATGTTCGGCTTCGTAAACGACCTGCCCTCGCTGCTGCGGGCCCTGAACTCGCTGGTCAATGCCGGGGGCAACACCAGCTACCAGGCCGCCCTGGGGTTGGCCGAGGCCACCCTGGCCATGGACATGTCCACTTCGTCGGTGGACGAGCGGGGACGCACCAAGTACGTGGTCATCTTCCTCTCCGATGGCCTGCCTTTCCCACAGGACTACGACGACGAAGTCAACACCCCGGCCAGCATCCTGCGGGCGCTGCGGGAGATGATGAACCTGCCCAAGCGTTTCGACATCTCCGACTTCACCTTCCATACCGCCTACCTGTCGGTTGACACCCCGCCTCACATCAAGGAGCAGGCCGAGGCCTTGCTCAAGGCCATGGCCAGCATAGGCGGCGGCACCTACCGCAACTTCGACAACGGCGAGGAGATCAACTTCCTGGACATCGACTACACCTCCATCAAGCGCATGTACAGCCTCAAGGACGGTGCCTTCGTGGCCTACAACATGAACGCCCATCCCGGCTGGAGCCACGACGAATCGATAGACACCGACGGCGATGGGCTCATCGACATCCTGGAAGAGGAACTGGGCACTTCCATCGGTATGAGCGACACCGACGGCGACGGTTTCAGCGACCTGCTGGAGTACAACCTCCGGGATTCCGGTTTCGATCCCCTGGACCCCGACGATGCCGATTGTTCGCTGGCCCTGGATCGGCTGGATCGCGACGGTGACGGCCTGCTCGACTGCGAGGAGCGTTTCATCGGTACCAACCCCGAGCTGTTCGACACCGATGCCGACGGCGTGCCCGATCCGGTGGAGGTCCGGGCCGGCACCAACCCGGTATGGAACGATACCGGGGTGGACGCCGATTACGATGGCTCCCGCAACGGCGCCGAGCTGGCCTGGCATACCAATCCCAACGTCAACGATGCCGCCAAGTTTTCCAAGCTGGCCTATCGATACGACCTGTCGCGGGTGGCCGGCATCTTCGAGAGCCGGGTCTGCTACGATTTTTCCGTGGACAACATCACCCTGGTGGGCACCCAGTCCCGCCGGCCCGGTGATCCCGAGGGCTACAACGACATCTACGTCTACGCCGGCCAGGTGCCCCAGGACGATCCCGAGGACTGGGGCACTTTCCGGGTGGCCTGCGCCCGCGCCCGCTACATTCCCCGCTATCCCGAACCCGACATCAAGTATCCGCCCGGTGGCGTAATTCGCTTCGAGCAGAAAGATTTCAAGCGTCCCCAGGCCACTTCCTGCAGCGCTGATGCCGAGTGTCCCCACCACGTCTGCGATCCCCGGCTGGGAGTGTGCCTGGCCCCGCTGGGACAGCAATGTGACGACCTGGTCCCCTGCCCGCACTTCGCCTGCCAGGATATCGATGCCAGCACGGGCCTGGGCCGGTGTGCCTCCCCGGTGCAGGTGTCCTGCCTGGAGGCCGAGGACTGCCCGCCCTATCCGGTTCACCCGGATACCGGCCTATGCATGGATGCCGCCCACTCCAGCCCCGACCCGGTCAGCGGCGCCTGCCCGCGCCGGGAGTGCATTCCCCAGTACTTCACCTGCTCAGCCAGCCAGCCCTGCCAGCCCGACGGCGACAGCAACCCGGACAACGATCCCGAATGCCTGGATGGATTCTGCCGGGTTCCCTGCGCCGACGCCGGTGGTTGCAACCCGGGCGAGACCTGCGATGCCGACGACGTGGAGATGTACCCGGCCTGCACCGTGGCCGGCGATTGCAGCGGTGCCAACGTCGATTGCGTGGACGGGCACTGCCGGGATCTATGCATCACCGCCGCAGACTGTCCCTCCACCACCCAGAGCTGCCAGGATGGCCTGTGCGTGCGCAGCCACTGCGTCAGTCACCAGGGTGGGGTCTGTGCCGGGGTGGCCTGTGCCAGCGATGACGATTGCCCCCTGCAGCCCTGCGACGCGGAACTGGGCCGTTGCCTGACGCAACCCTGCCTGGATTCCCGCCAGTGCCCCCACCAGCACTGCGAGATCATCCTGGGGGTGTGCATGAGCACCCCCTGTGCCGACGACGGTGACTGTCGTGGCGAGCGCGGTTTCACCTGCAACCAGGTGGTCGGCGATCCCTGCGACCGCGACATCGATTGCCCCTACGACTTCTGCAACCTGGAGCGCAAGCGCTGCCTGATCACGGGCGAGGAATGCCAGGCCAATACCGATTGTCCGGGCAACACCTGCTCGGTGCGGGTGCTGACCAGTTGCCTGACCGATACCGATTGCCCGGGTGGTGCCCGCTGCGTCAACGACGTCTGCGTGGGCAATTGCAGCCTGAACCAGAACTCCGCCTGCTCGGCCGACCTCGACTGCAGTCCCAACTACTGCCAGAACTACTTCGTGTGTGAAAACGACCCCGGTCGCGGCTGTGTCACTTCCATGGGCTGTCCGCAGACCTTCTGCGGGGCCGATGGTCGCTGCATCAACGACCCCAGCATTTCCTGCAACCCGGCCACGGAGAACAACGACAACAACTGCCAGGTGGGCACCTGCAACCGCGACAACGGCCTGGGCAGTTGCGATACCGCCGTGCGCGAACCCTGTGCCAGCCGCGACGAGTGTCCCCACTACCACTGCAACCAGGCGGTGGGGGAGTGCTACTACCCGGTGCAGGTGTTTTGCCGGGCTGCCAGCGACTGCCCGGAACCGGGCATGCAGTGCGGTCCCAACGGCTACTGCGTGATGCCGTGCAGTTCCGATGCCGAGTGCCCGCGGGCACGCTGCCAGGGACGTTGCGTGCCGGTAAAGGCCGAGGATCGCACCCGTTGCACCGACTGGTTCGACCCCGAGAAGGATTGCAAGGTGTTTGGGGCGCCGGCCGGACCCTGAGGGGGATTTCCCTGTATAACGGAGTTGGAAACCATACCCGGGAAGGAGTATCCACGGTGAAGAAGACACGGAACAAGTGGCTGACTGGATCGTGGTTGACGTTGCTGCTGGTGGTATTACTGGGAGTGGCCGGTTGCGGAGGTGCCACCGAGGGTAGCGACGCCGGCGATGGTGACGCCGGCGACGGCGGTCTCGACGAGTGCCAGCGAGACAACTCCCAGAAGGGCAGCACCGATCCGGAATGGCAACTTAGTCCCGGTGGCGAGGCCGCCTCCGGGTATATCTGCCCGCGCGGCGATACCGATCACTACTGGTTCACGGTGGACCAGGACCGTTCCATCGTCAGCGTGTCCCTCAAGAACAACACCTCCTTTTCCCCGGTCGATCTGTGCTACGATCTCTACCGCCAGGGTTCCAACACCCGCCTGGGCGGCCAGTGCGACGCCGAGGGCATGGACGGGGTGACCGACCTGGAGGGTACCTTCTACCTGGAGACGGCGGGAACCTACTTCATCGAGGTCCACGATCAGAACGATGACGAGGAGGATCCCCGCAGCTTGAATGCCTACCAACTCTCCATCGGCCTGGTGCAGGATCCCGACCCCTACGAGCCCAACGACAGTGCCGACGCCGCCAAGGATATCGGCTCCCAGGCAGGCTTCTTGTCCTACCTGGGTGACCAGGATTGGTTCCGGGTGCAGGTCAACTCCGCCAACCAAATGATGATTCTCGACCTGCAGGCGCAGGATCGCACCCCGGTCGACCTGCGCTACGATGTGTTCATGCCTGACGGGGTGACCCCGGTCAACGCCGGCCAAGTGGAAGACGGCCAGCACCAGGTGGCGGCACTGCACGACGTGCTGGCCCTGGAAGCGGCCGGAACTTACTACGTAAGGGTGACCGATGCCTACAGCGACGACGCGGACATCGAGATCGGCTACACCCTGAGCGTGAGCGTGCGGGACAATCCCGACAGTCGCGATCGCGGTCCCAGCAATGACTCCTGGCAGGATGCCACGGTACTGCAGAGCGGCCAGACCATCAACGACGGCTACCTGGCCACCCGTGCCGACGAGGACTGGTACGTGATCACTTCACCCGGAACCAGCGACACCAACCCGGCCCTGATCGAGGTGGAGATCGAGTTCCCCGGTTCCAGCCCTATCATTCCCTCGGTGGACCTGATCGTGGCCGATCCCAACACTCCCTGCTCACCCGGTGACGCTTGCGACTACCTGGTGTGGACCTGCGGCGGCTGTGACATGAACGCCCAGTGCCTGGATGCCCAGTGCCCCTCGCACTCCTGTGACAAATCCCTGGGCAAGTGCGTGGCCGCCAACGATTGTTATGATGGCGGCAGCTACCACGGCTGCGGTATCCGCTCGCTGATCATGCAAGGGCCCAGCTTCGGGGTGGGCGGCAGCAGCAAGCACCTGAAGACGGTGGCTCCCATGTACGGCGAACGCTATTATCTGCGGGTGGCCGATTACGGTGCCCGCCACCTGGACCCGGACAATGCCTACCGTTTCACGGTAACGGTCATCCCCGAACCCGACAGCCACGAGTCGCCCACGCCCAACGGCCTCTACCTGCCCTATATTACCGGCGACCAGGAGGAGCAGACCCGAGACTGGAACAAGGGACTGGCCACCGAAATCACCTGCTCTGACAACGGCAGCGAGATCGTCTGCGGTCCCATTACCGGCTACATCTCCTTCCGCGGCGACCAGGATTGGTACGTGCTCAAGTTGGAAGGACACAACTACACCGTTCCTTCCGAAGACGAGGCCGATCCAGCCAGCAACGGGCCCAAGGTTGATTTCAACCTGCTGTGGGACTGGAACTTCTCCGGTTCGGGAATGAATCTGGGCTACGTGGTAATGCGTGGCGGCGACGAGATGGGGCCGGAACTCGGCTCCGGCAGTGGCACCTGGGGTGATGGTTCCGGCCAGTGCAGTTACGTTTGCGGTGAATACCAGGCCCCGGCCCGGCTCTACCTGTGGGTGTTCACTCCCGACTTCAAGAAGTACGACTACAACAACCCCTACGTACTGACCATCCGGGCGGTACGGGGCGTGTGCCCGGGCAACTGCAGCTATTGCATGAGCTGTCCCTACATGTGTCCCAACAGTCGCAACCCCGATCCGCAGTGTATCTGAGAGGAGTGGCACGGGCATGAGCGCTAGATCGTCAACGGTTGCCGGCTGCTTGCTGGCAGCCCTGCTGTTGGGCGGTTGCACTGACACCAACATCTATCACCGCACCCTGCCTCCCGACGTTCCCAACAAGGTGGCCATCTCGGGCACGGTGTGTACCGATGATCCGGCCCAGCGGCAGTTTCCGGTGCGTATCATGTTCCTGATGGACACCTACGGCGATCCCCAGCAGCAGCGTCAGCAGGCGGTACAAGCCGTCATCAACCGTTACAAGGGTTCGGAGAACTATTCCTTCGCGGTGGTGCGCTTCGCCGGTGAGGTCAAGCAGTTGACCGATGGCTATACCAAGAACCAGACCACCCTGAGCAATGCCCTGTTCGAACTGGGTTTTGGTTCCGGCGCCTGTGTCAGCGGCCAGTGCCGCGACTGGTTGGGGGCGCTCAGCCTGGCCAACAGCATCTTTTCCGGTGACTTGCTCACCACCAATCCCGGCACCCGTTCGCGTACCCGCTACGTGTTCATCTTCGTGGCCGGGGGCCCGCCCGATCCGGCCCTGGCCACCAGCGACGGCTGCAACGAAAAGTGCCGCCTGGTCAAGGCCGTGGAAGAGATGGTGGAATTCGGCCTCGACAACGGTGTGGCCGAGGTGGCCTTCCACACCGTGCAGGTGGATGACGTCCCCGGACAGTGCCAGGGAACGCCCGAGCCGCGCTACTGCAACTCCACCACTCCTTGCCCGGCCAACTGCTCCGGGGGCGAGACCTGCAACCTGCCCACCCGCTTGTGCGAAAACGATCACTCGCTGGAATGCAGCGACGGTAACGCCTTTTGTGCCGCCGCCGGGTTGGGGCAGTGCACTTCGGATTGGCTGTGCGACGGTGACCACGCCACCGGTTGCGACGGCGATTCCATCTGCGCCGCCAGCTCGGCCGGACGCTGCCAGTTCTTGCAGGTGTGCCAGGGCAATCCAGGCCAGGAGTGCACCTCCAACGAAGACTGCTGCCCGCGCTTCGCCTGTGATGATCCCAACGCCGCCGAGAACGATCGTACCTCCCAGCTGCTGAGCGCCATGGCCTTCGCCGGTCACGGGTCGTACACCCGTTATCCCATCTGGGCCAAGCTCAGCTTCCTGGGGCTCGATTTCGACACCTCGGAAAGCGTCTTCGTCAAGAAGGCTTTCCTGGTAACCAACGAAAACGTGCGTGTGCTGGGCGGCGTGTCCCTGCCCGACAGCGACGGCGACGGCCTGAGCGACCAGGAAGAAATCTGCTACGGCGAGTTGCTCAGCGGCCAGTGTCGCAGCGTGGACGATTGCCATTGCGTGGCGGATCCCTGGAGCCCCGGCAATCCCACCGGCACCGACACCGATCCCACCAAGTCCGATACCGACGGTGATTACCTCAACGACCTGCTGGAGATGCAGTTTGCCACCCTCAACCTCGATCCTCTGCGGCTCGATCTGCCCCAGGCCTGTTATACCCTGGAGTATCCCTACAAGAACCGCGATTCGGACGGTCTCAACGACTGCGAGGAGAAACTGCTGGGAACCGATCCTTCGTTGTTCGATACCGACCGCGACGGCTATCCCGATCACGTCGAGTTCAAGGGCGGTACCAACTACCTCAAGGCCGATCACCTGGCCGACACCGACATGGACGGCCTGTCCAACGGCGAAGAACTGAAACTGCACCTGGATCCGCAATCCAACGACATGCGTGCCCGTTCCGGTGAGGCCTACCGCTACGAGGTGGTGGACGAGGGACTGCGCCTGGTGCCCTACGTGGCTCCCAACGACCCGGTGGCCGGCATCATCCTCACCGACGTCTCCCAGCGCTCGGTCTCCGGGGCCTGGACCTTCTACTACTATCCGGCCGGAACCCGGCGCGCCGACGGCAGCGTGCGCGGCAACCCGGCGGTGGCCTGGGCCGAGCCCATGGGAGGCGGACCGGGGGAAGAAGTAGAGATAACCGGCAGCGGAACCTACATCGCCTACGCCGCCTGCGCCTGCGTGATGGACTGTCCCACGCCTTGTGGCCCCGGTATGTGGTGCGATCCCAACAGCGGCAACTGCCTGCCCGATCCCTGCGAGCACGTCACCTGTACCTCCACCGAGACCTGCGATCCGGCCAACGGCCGCTGCCATGCCGATTGTACCCTGGCTGACTGCGGCCTGGGGCAGCGTTGCGATCCCCTGCTGGGGCAATGCCTGACCGATCGCTGTCTCAATGTCGACTGTCCGCCGGGCTACGAGTGCGATACCGAAAGCGGGGTGTGTACCCAGCCGCCCTGCCAGAACTGGTCTTGCCCCGCCGGGAGGCGCCTGGCCGAAAACCAGAAACCGCCCTGGGTGACCTTCCAGGTTGACGCCGGCCAATTGCCGTTATCGGGTTTCTGGTGCGACGGGGTTACTGAGGCCCCTCCCTGCCAGAGCGATTCCGATTGCCCGGACGGCTCCTTCTGCCGCATCCGCAAGACCGTTATCGCCGGCCTGGCCAACAAGAACTGCATTTCCTTCACCATCAAGAACATCACCCTGGCCGAGACCCTGGAGACGGTGCCCGGTTACGGCGCCGGTTACAACAACATCTTCCTCTATTTCGCCCAAACACCGCTCGACAACCCCTATGCCTATTCCATCTTCCGGGCCGCCAACCAGACGGTACGTTTCGTCGACGGAGTGAAGATTCCCCCGGTGGCCGAGATTCCCCTGGGCGACGGCGATTTCTTCCCCATCGAGGAAAAGTGACGGCGGCCTTTCTTGACCAGCAACCGACACGGAGGTTACTATCCAGCCATGCACCATACCAATCCAGGCAACAAGACCAGGTTGTGGGGATTTCTGCTGCTGGGACTGCTGGCAGTGAGCGGGGCGGCCTGTGGCGGGGGCGGTTCTTCCTGCGGTGCCGGCAACGACGGCGTGCCCACCATCATCGACGACGAGAGCGAACTCGACACCTTCATCGTGGGGCGCCTGGGAGTTGGCGAACTCGATCAGCTCACCGGTCCCGATCCCGGCCACACCACCCTGGTACAGGCTTTCTTTAGCGATTTCAGCAACTACCAGGTGCAACTGGCCGACCGCCAGTACTTTTCCGAGGCCTGTTGGCTCTACACCTCCCGCCAGGTAACCAGCGGCGAACCGGAGGAAATGGCGGTGGAGCGGGTGGTGGTGCAGGGCCTGAGCGGCGGCGACCTGGTAATGCCCGCGGAGGGAGATCCGCTCCACGTCAGCCCGGCCATCCTCGACGGCCGCGCCTTTGCCGCCAGCGAGGTGACTTTCTCGGTGGAATCGCAGGAAGGTGACGGCTGGTTCCCGGCCTTCTCGGAAAGCCTGCCTACCCCGGAACCGGTGGTGATAACCCGCCTGGGAGATCGCGATAATCCCGACATGAGCCAGGGTCCCTCCATCGGCATCGACATCACGCGCACCGAGCCGCTGGAGGTTCACTGGCAGGCCGGCAACGGCGACTACTTCGAGGTGAAGATCATCCCCGGGGCTGGCAGCAATACCAAGTACATGAAGCTGCGCTGTGTTACCTTCGACGACGGCTGCCTGAGCATTCCCCCCGAGGCCCTGGCAGCCCTGGTTCCCGACCAGGCCAGCAACTTCCAGTTCAAGGCCGAGCGTCACAACTTCGCCCTGCATTCCATTCGTGACAATTCCGGCCAGGTACAGGCAGCAGCATTGCTGGACGTGAACTCGGTGCTGGAGGCCACGGTATTGCGATGATGTCCGCGCGCACAGCCAGGCTGCTGCTGGTCGGCAGTGCTTGCATGCTGGGACTGTGGGCCTGCGGCGTGGATCGCGGTGATTTCATCAAGGGTGCCGATTACGATCCCTGTCAGTCCAACCTGCCGGTCTGCCAGCAGACGGCCGGTTGTGCCCTGGGGGAGAACAAGTACATCGAGGGCGATTTTCCCGGCTATCGCAATTTCATCGTCACCACTCCGGCGGATACCACCATCGTCGTGAAGCTGTTCTTCGATACCCGCGAGCATCCCGGCGAGGACACCGAGATCATCTGGTACGAGCCCGGCTGCTACGATTCCTACAAGTACCGCAGCCAGGGAGACGACATCTTCGCCATCGCCGGCGGCGACCGCGTCTTTTCCCAGGAACAAAAGGTGCGCCGGGAAGGAGATCACCTGGTGGAGGTCTATTCCGACGCCTATACCCACTACCTGGCCCGGGTGGAAATCATCACCCCCATGAACTGACCCGAGGCCATGGCCCCGGCATCCCAGACGCCTCGCACCGTTTATGCCGGCCTGTTGTCGATCTCGGCCGCCACCCTGTTGCTGGAAGTAGCTCTTACCCGCATCCTCTCCGTCAGCCTGTGGTACCACTTTGCCTACATGGTGGTCAGCACCGCCCTGTTCGGCTTCGGCTTCGCCGGCGTGGGATTGTCTTTGCGGCGCCGGCCGCAGCAGGTGCCGGCCCGGCTGGCAGCCCTGGCGGCCCTGGCCTGCGCCCCGGCTTTCCTGCTGGGATACCTGCTGTATAACCTGATCCCCTGCGAACCCTTTTCGCTGGGGCGGCAGCCCCTGCAGTGGTTGTGGCTGCCGCTGTGCTACCTGGCGGTGTCGTTACCCTTCTTCTTTTCCGGCCTGACCATCTCCGCCATCCTCACCCGCCATGCCGCCCGCATCCACGGCCTGTACCTGTTCGACCTGGCCGGGGCGGCCGGCGGTAGCCTGCTGGTGGTGGCCTGCTTGCCGGTCCTGGGAGGATCGGGCACGGTACTGGCGGCCGCGGCCCTGGCCGCGGCCGGGGGGGCGCTGGTGGGCTGGCCGCTGTGGCGGCGCTGGAGTTTGGCCGGGGCCGCCCTGGCGGTGTTGTTGCTGTTGCTGGCGCCCGGGGCCGATAGCTGGCTGCCGGTGCGCATCAGTTCCAACAAGATCTTCGGGGCGATAATCGGTGACAGCCAACGCAACCTTTACAGTACCTGGAACACCATCTCGCGTATCGACGTCGTCCGTACCCCCCTGGCCAGGGGAGGAGAGCGGCGTGACATCCTCATCGACGCCGGCACGGCGCTGACCCGTCTGGCTCATCCGACTGCGCAGCTCGATCAATTGGGACCGGGAGAGGGAGACGAAGACTTCTTCTACCGGCTGCTACCGCAAGCGCGGGTGCTGGTGGTGGGTTCGGGAGGCGGGCGCGAGGTATTGATGGCCCTGCGCAACGGAGCCTCCCGGGTGGTGGCGGTGGAGATCAACCCGGCCATCAACCGGGTGGTGATGCAGCTGATGGCGGATTTCACCGGGCGTCTCTACCAGGATGGGCGCGTCGAGGTTCATACCGACGAGGCCCGCAGTTTCCTGCGCCGGCTCGAACGCCGCTTCGACATCATCCACTGTCCACACACCATCTCCAACGCCGCCCTGGCCTCGGGCTCGCTCAGCCTGGCCGAGAACCACCTGCTAACCAGCGAGGCCTTCGCCGACTACCTTGAGCACCTGACCGCCAGGGGAGTGTTGCTGATAACCAGACCGGAGGCGCAGCTGCCACGCCTGTTCGTGACCGCCCGCCGGGCCCTGGAACGCGTGGGGGTAGGGGATGTTTCCCGGCACTTGCTGGCCTGGCGCCAGCCGGCCCGGGGTCCGAGCTTCTACGCCGGTTTCGCCATGGCCCGACAGCCCTGGAGAATCGAGCAACTGCGCCGCTTCGCCGCGGTGCTGGGTCGACGTCACCTGGAGGTGCTTTACCTGCCGGGAATCAAGGAGGATGCCCTCTACACCGAGTTGCTGCGCAGTGCCCAACCCCGGCAGGTGGCGTTGCCCTTCACCGCCCTGGTGGAGCCGGCCACCGACGACCGGCCCTTTTTCAACCAGCGGGTGGCCTTTGGTGACATCGGCTGGGACGACATCATGGGAGTGTTCGATCGCGGGCGCCAGGGGCGCCTGGCTCTGGAGAACCGGCCGGTGGCCGAGGCGGTGCTGTTGTTGTTGCTGCTGCAAACGGTGCTGGTGGCTGCCCTGTTCATCCTGCTGCCCCTGGGGGTGTTCCGGCGCCGGGCGCTGGCCGGGCGCGGACGGTTGGCCACCCTGGGAGCCTTCTTCTGCCTGGGCCTGGCCTACATAGTGGTGGAAGTGGCCTTCATCCAGCGGTTGACCCTGTACCTGGGGCGGCCGGTGGTGGTCTTTTCCACGGTGTTGGGCACTTTGCTGCTGTTTTCCGGACTGGGCAGCGCCGCCAGCCGGCGCCTGGCCTCGGCCCGGATGAGCTGGCTGGCACCGCTGCTGGCCGGTGCGGTGGCGGCCGTAGTCGGCTTGCTGGCTCCCGGGCTCACCGCCGCCACCCTGGCCTGGCCGGCCTGGGGACGGGTATTGCTGGCGGTGGCCATGCTGGTGCCGGCCGGGTTCATGATGGGCATGCCCTTTCCCCTGCTGATCGGATGCCTCAACCAGGGATTCGCCGAGCGTATTCCCTGGGCCTGGGGGGTGAACGGTTTTGCCTCGGTGGTGGGTTCGATAAGCGCGGTGGTAGTGGGCATGGCCGCCGGCTTCAGGGTGGTGCTGCTGCTGGGGGTGGCCTGTTACCTGCTGGCGGCGTTGTTTGCCCGGCTGCTGGCCGGGTCCGGGGTTGACGAGCGCTCAGCCGGGACATAGGTTGTGTCCCAGGTTGGCCGTGGGGGTGTGAGGATAGGCATGGAAGACAGTGCTGCCATCGAGGCATTCATCGACGAGTACCTGGAATCCGGCGGTCGCGAGCGCAACCTGGTGTGTGCCTTGCTGGCGGTGCAGGAGAAGTTCGGCTACCTGCCCCCGGTGGGGATGGAGAAGCTGGCCGGGGAGTTCAAACTCAGCCCCGCCAACGTCTACGGAGTGGCCACCTTCTACAACCAGTTTCGTTTCAAGCCGCCGGGGCGCCACAACATTCACGTGTGCATGGGTACCGCCTGCCACATCAAGCAGGCCAGCAAGATACTCGATCACTTTGAGCGGCGCCTGGAGATCAAGGTGGGCGAGGTTACCCCGGACGGCGAGTACGGCCTGGAACGGGTGGCCTGCGTGGGTTGCTGCACTCTGGCCCCGGTGGCGGTGATCGACGGCGAGGTGGTGGGCAAGATGTCCACCAGCAAGATAGACGGACTGATGCTGCGTCACCAGATGGAGCGGGAGCGGGAAAACGGGGCCGGGAAAGAAGCAGCCACGGCCCGGGACGACGGGGAGGCTCGGGAATGAAGCTCGATCTCCAGCGGGCCCGGAAACGCTTCGAGGCTCTGGTGGAACAGGCCCGCCAGCGCTGGCAGCAACTCGACGGGGAGCAAGCCATCTCGGTTTGGGTGGGTAGTGCCACCTGTGGACTGGCGGCTGGTGCCCGCGAGGTGGAACAGGCCCTGCGCGAGGCCATGGAGCAGCACCAGGTGCCCGGGCAGGTGATGCGCACCGGGTGCCTTGGTCATTGCTACGCCGAACCCATGGTGCTGGTACGCCGGCCGGGGTTCCCCTCGCTGGTCTACCATCACCTGAACCCGGCCCTGGCCCAGGCCCTGGTGAAGAATTTCCTGGCCAGCGGTGAGGACCCTCTGCTCGAATATCTGCTGGGAGCGGCCGAGCCCAACGACATGTTTCCGCGGCTCGAGGACCTGCCCCGCTTCGGCCAGGAGACGCGCTGGCTGCTCGGACGAGCCGGCCGCCACGATCCCGATGACATCTTCCAGGCCCTGGCCCTGGGGGCCTACCAGGGGTTGTTGCGGGCCCTGGAGGCGGGCCCGCAGGCGATCATCGACACCATCGAACAGGCCGGCCTGCGCGGCCTGGGCGGGGCCGGGTTCCCCACCGCCCGCAAGTGGCGCCTGTGCCGGGACAACCCCCGCCAACCGCACCTGCTGGTGTGCAACGCCGACGAGGGCGACCCCGGTGCTTACATGGATCGCACCCTGCTGGAGAGCGATCCCCATGCCGTGCTGGAGGGCATGATCATCGCCGCCCTGGCCACCGGGGCCGAGCATGGCTACGTCTACGTGCGCGCCGAGTACCCGCTGGCGGTGGAACGGTTGCAGCGAGCGGTGCAGCAAGCCCGCCAGCAGGAGCTGCTGGGGGACGTGCTCGGCAGTGGCTTCTCCTTCGACGTGGAGATCGTCCGCGGTGCCGGTGCCTTCGTCTGCGGGGAGGAGACGGCCATGATGGAGAGCCTGGAGGGGAGGCGGGGTATGCCCCGGGTACGGCCGCCCTACCCGGTGGAGTGGGGATTGCACGGCCTGCCCACGGTGATCGACAACGTCAAGACCCTGGCCAACACCGGTCGCATCATGGACCGTGGAGCCGAGGAGTTCAGGAAACTGGGCATCGGGGAAGGCAATGGTACGGCGTTGTTTGCCCTGGCCGGCAAGGTGGCCAACGCCGGGCTGGTGGAAGTACCCATGGGTTCAACCCTGCGCCAGGTGATCTTCGACATCTGCGGCGGCATCCAGGAAGGACGGCAGTTCAAGGCGGTGCAGATCGGCGGTCCTTCGGGAGGTTGCCTGCCGGAGTCGCTGCTCGATACCCCTGTCGATTTCGACAAGCTGCGCCAGGCCGGGGCCATGATGGGCTCGGGTGGCATGGTGGTACTGGACGAGCAGAACTGTATGGTGGAAACGGCGCGATTTTTCCTGGAGTTCACCCAGGCGGAGTCCTGCGGCAAGTGCACCTTCTGTCGCATCGGCACCCGGCACATGCTCGACATCCTCGAGCGCATCGTACGTGGTGAAGGAGTGTTGGAGGATCTCGACCGGCTGGAGCGGCTGGCGGTGGACATCCAGCAGGGCTCCCTCTGCAACCTGGGCCGGACCGCTCCCAACCCCGTGCTCTCGGCGCTGCGCTACTTCCGCGAGGAGTTCATCGAGCACATCGAGCAGAAGAAATGCCGGGCCGGAGTGTGCAACGAGCTGACCGCTTACTACATCCTGCCGGAGAAGTGTGCCCGCGGTTGCGACGCCTGCGTGGGTTCGTGCCCGGTGGAGGCCATCTTCACCAGTCCCAAGCGGCGCATCAAGGTCATCGACCAGTCGTTGTGCACCAAGTGCGATTCCTGCCGCCAGGCCTGCCCGGAGGAGTACGACGCGGTGGTGAAGATCTCGCCGCTGAGCGAGCTGCCGAAGTCGGAGCCCCCGCCCGAGCGAAAAACCGCAGATCAGGAGCCGTCCTCATGAGCCAGGTCGACATCACCGTGGATGGCCAGGCGCTGCCGGCCGCGGAAGGCGCCATTCTCCTTTGGGAACTGGAAAAGGCCGGCCTTTTCATACCGCACCTGTGCGCCCAGCAGGGGCTGGATCCGCCCCGGGGCGCCTGCCGGCTTTGCTGGGTGGAGGTTGACGGCCGGGTGCAGACGGCCTGCACGGTACGGGTAGTCGCGGGCATGCAGGTGGTTACCCGCAGCGAGGCGGTAGACCGACTCACCGCCTCCGCGTTCGAACTGCTCATGTCCCGGCACCGGCTCGATTGCCGTTACTGCGCCGCCAACCGCCGCTGTGCCCTGCAGCAGATCGCCAAGGCCCGGAGACTGCCGCTCAAGCCCAAGGGGTTGCCGGTGATCGTGCCCGAGGCGCCGGTGGACGACAGTCGCCCCGATCTCACCATCGATCCCGGCAAGTGCGTGCTCTGCGGCCACTGCGTGTACGTGTGCCAGCACGAGGTGAAGAAGAGCATCCTCGAGTTCGTGCAGCGTGGCCTGCACACCCACGTGGGTACATTCGACGGCCGGCCGCTGGCCAACCAGGGTTGCGGCGACTGCGTGCGCTGCGCCGAGGTATGCCCGGTGGGTGCCATCTATCTCACCCGCGACCTCCCCGCCGCCAAGTCTTGATCTGCGGGTGATCACCGGCTGGTCCCGTCCTGTCGGGCACGGGGTAGCGGTGACGTCTGACGGCGAGGTTCGTCCGCTTCTTCTCCCATCCTGTGGTATCATGTATGGGAACCGGGAGGTGACCCATCGTCTCTCAGTTGCTGCTGGGTCTGGCAGTATGCCTCGCCCTGAACCTACCCGTGACCACGGGCAGCAGGCAACCCGCTTATAGAGCGGTGTTGCTGCCCCGGTCCCGGGCGCTTACCGCAGAGCGGGTTCGTCGCCTACTGGCCCGGCGCCTGGGACAGGAACGCAGTGCCCGCATCGTGGTTCCCTACGAGGCCGATGAGGACATCAGAAAGCTGGCCGCCCAGATAACCTTCCATGCTACCGGGGAGCGACACAAGCTCAACGCCCTGAGGCGTTACTTTCGCGAGCGGGGTTTCTTGGAACGCTACGACCGGGGGGGATTGTACACGGCCGTTGAGGTAATGCGAACCGGCCGGGGCAGCTGCCTTTCCATGGCCAACTTTTTCGTGGCGCTGGCCCGGGCGGCGGGGCTACGGGCCAGTTACCTGGACGCCTCGGAGCACGACTCGGAGTTCGGCAAGAGCGGCTCGGTGCTGGTGCGCTGGGGACACGTGCTGGTGGGGGTACAGGTGGGTTCCCGGTGGGTGGCGGTGGAGTTCGACGGTCGGTTGCGCCGGCCGCAGCGCTACCGGTTGCTGTCGGATCTGGAGGTGATTGCCGACTATTACAACAACGTGGGCTCCCAGAAGGCCTGGTCTCCGGAGAACCCGGCCAGGTTCGCCGCCCCGGAGGTGATCGAGGCCTTCACCATTGCCACCTGTGTATCACCCCGCTTCACCAGGGCCTGGAACAACCTAGGCGTGGCCCTGAGCCGGGCCGATCGGCCGGACGAGGCCGCCCGGGCCTACCGCCGGGCCATCGCCCTGAACCCGGACTTCGCTGCGGCCCGGGCCAACCTGGGCCAGTTGCTCAGGCGCAACGGCGACCTCGAGGCTGCATTGGAGATGCTCGCCGCTGCGGTCCGGCTGGAGCCCGACAACGCCCACTACCGGTACTTCCTGGGCCGGGCGCTGGCGGAAGCCGGCCGCCATGGCCGGGCCCTCGAACACCTGCGGGCCGGCCTGGCCCGTGACGGCAAGTTCTTTCTGATTCGCTTGCAGATGGCCCGGATATTCGAACTGCTGGGACAAGACGACCGGGCCCGGCAGCAGGCCCGCCGGGTGCTGGAGCTGATACCCGGCCAGAGGGACGCAAGGATGATATTACAACGACTGGGACGCTGAACGCTGCTGCGCCCGAGCCGGCAGATAACCCTCGATCGGTTTGACTACTAACGGGGTGGCGGCTAGGATGCCGCCCGTGGAAGAGCAAGTGCTCAT
>Ga0190359_1000127_pt1 | contig 48042 bp, 31 predicted proteins | sample 48721823_MG_FD_161269 | JGI IMG/M metagenome (GOLD analysis project Ga0190359, IMG submission 161269) | Hydrothermal vent microbial mat bacterial communities from Southern Trench, Guaymas Basin, Mexico - 4872-18-2-3_MG | ecosystem: Environmental > Aquatic > Marine > Hydrothermal vents >...
TCTGGCAATATCTTTCTTTGATCTTTTCATTTCGACATCCTTTGTCTGTGGTTTTATTTACTCATAACGGGCCTGCAATATAGCTGCACACAATTTAAAATAGCAACAAAAACATTAACAAGCAACTTCATTATCAAGCTTTACCACACATTGTAAAAATCCCGGACTTTTAAAACTTAGCCCCGATTGAAAGATATGCGCATGTCTGAACTTCACGGGGACTGCTGAAATTCCTGTCTCCTCTGCTTAAAACAAATTCCAGGCTACCTATGGGGTATGCAAACGTAAACCCGAATCCGTATCCGAACACACTTTTCCCTGAACCTTTCTGATTACCAGTATCTCTTATGTCAAAAGCAGCATTTCCAATTGCACGAATATACAGAAATCTGTGAACCTGATATCTGTATTCCATTCTTACAAGCTCCATCTGTTTTGCAAAAAGCTGATCCCATCGCATTCCTGTAAAAGCATACGGCTTACCCTGATTAAAAAACTTATAGAGGGGCAGATCTTTAGAACCGCGACCGGAAAAAAGGTACAGCCGGCCTGTACTTCGGCCCTTAGAAAGGTAAAAATCGCCATAAATTAAGAAACGCTGGTACGACAAATCCGAATACAATTTTTTATAGCTTCCCTCAAATTCGGAATATACCTGAAAACCTTTTCTGGGCATATAGATATCATCAAGGTAGTCTAAATCAAGGCTTGCTTTTATCAGTCTGAGCCCTGCTTTGTAATCCGGGAACTCTTCCGGATCAAGAGAAGTTATTGTAGGTTTTGTGTCCACTTCTTCAATGTTGTATGACACCTCTCCGCGGATTGAACCTGAGAAAAACATTCCGATTCCAACGCTTGCACCTGCTGATCTGTTTTTGTAATTTGCTGAGATCAGACCGTCAGAATTATAAAGCCTAAGAGGAATATCTTTATAATTCAGCCTGATAAAAGGGTCAATTGTACGGGAAGGATAATGAACCAGGAGGTTATAATTCCACAATCCTGCAAACTGCACTTCATTAACAACACGCATACCTGAAAAAGGAATATCAGTTAACTGGCTGGAAATAATTCCCACAAATTTATGGTAATTGTCAAAACGCATCCCAAACCTCAGGATTCGCACAGGCTTTTCTTTGATGTCTAATTTCAGATGTACCTTTTTTTCATCCACCTGTTCCAGCTTGTACGTAATCTTCTCAAAATAACCGTAGGAATAGAGCGACATTATTCGCCTGTGAAGATCTTCCGTATTGAGTTTTTCTCCCGGTTTGAGCCCAAGCAAACGGTAGATAAAACCGTAAGAATGTCTTTTATTGCCTGTAATGGATATGCTTGATATAACAGGTTCAGGCCGCTGCCATACCCTTACATCTATCCTTATACCCTCATCAGACAGGGGAATCAACTCATAAGAGACTTCCTTAAAAAATCCGCTGTTTCTAAGCCGGTCAATGCACTGCTTAAATTTATCGGGATCAAATTTTTCACCTTTCTCAATACACACACGACCCCTTATTTTTTCATAATCCATTGTAGTCGGCCCTGTAATACGTATTTCCCTGACTGTGTACTGCCCTGCCTGTGCTTTAAGATCCCGTACATTGTGAAAACATTCCAGATGGTTCAGATCTCTTAAAGCGGTTAATTTATTTTTAAATTGTTCTGCGGACTCATCGCCTCGTGTAATGATTTTTTCAATTTTATCGTCTATGAAATCAGTCATTGTAAACTCATTAAGATCAGGCTGAATGTAAATATCGGAATTTGCCACGTTTTTACGCCACCGTTCCATTCCGAGGATTGAGATAGTACTGTTAAAAACATCAAAAATTGATTTGTCAGGAGCAGGATTTTTCTGCTGTCCCATAACATCAACAGCTATGACAATATCCGCGCCCATCTCTTTTACAACATCAACAGGAAGGTTGTTGCTTATTCCTCCGTCAATATAAACAGAATCTCCCCATTCAACAGGGCTGAAAATAGAGGGAATCGCCATAGTAGTGCGCATCGCTTTATCAAGAGAACCGCTTTTTATAACAAATTCACGACCGGACTGCAGATTCACAGCCACACATCTGAACGGTATTGGCAGATTATCAAAATTTTCAATTTTATTAAAAGGGAAAATAAGGTCTGCAAAAAGTAAGTACAGTTTCTGCCCTATAATCAATCCTGACGGCAGAACAGGTTTAAAATCAACAATACCGAAATTCAGCTGATACCTGCCGCACTCCTTTTTCTGATAATATGGCTGGATTGATCTTCTCGGTTTATCTGAAAAAATCTCTACCCAGTCTGTATGTCTTACAATTGTTTCCAGTTCTTCTCCGCTGTAACCAATTGCATACAGAGCGCCTAGAATCCCGCCCATGCTTGTACCTGCAATATAATCAATACGAATGTTCAAAGAGTCCAGCATTTTGAGCACACCAATGTGTGCAAACCCCCGCGCTCCGCCTCCGGAAAGAACAAGTCCCACTTTGGGGCTCTCCTGTGCATTCAGAGGAAATGTTAGTATTAAAATGATAATCAGGAATGTAATTGCAAATTTGTGTGTCATTGCGGCCTCGCAGGAAATTTTAATATGAGATCATTTAAACATTTATAATGTTTTCTTACCCCGATAAATCAATCAGATTTTTAAACATACTTAAAATGTCAGGCTTTGACTTTTGCCAGGTCTTCAGGTGCCTCCTCCGCTAGAATCTCCTCCACAGCTCCGAGAACAGTATCCTGAGCTTTTTCAAAAGACTCTTTCAGTCTGGCAGAATAAAAATTCGGTTTCCATGTATCCCACAGTTCATCACTAACAACAAGCAGATTACATACTGAAACCTTACGGAACACTCCGAGTGCATACATTGCAGAAGTTTCCATATCAACTCCGGAAACTCCCTTGTTCCCGTAATCATAAACCTTTGATCTGAGCTCTCTGTAAGGTGCATCTGTTGTCCACTGAATGTTTGGAGTAATATTCAAGCCGTTCTTTTTACCGGCTTTTTTTATTATATTTGCAATATCCTTATCAGGTTTTATTAATGATGCATCCTGAACATAGTGCGGAGATGTCCCTTCTTCAACAACACACTCAACAGGTATAAGCGCATCACCGGTTTTTATTTCCTTTCTTAAACTGCCAGTCCACCCAAGACCAATAAAAACTTCCGCCCCGCAGACTATCATCTCTTCCATACTGGCAACAGTTGCAGGAGATCCCATACCCACCTGTATAAACGTTACTTCTTTATTGTTAATTCTCGCCTGATACACAGGATATGTATTGGAAAATATCCATGATTTAATTTTTTTTGCTTTTGTTTTTGATCCGAACCAATGTATCACACCGGCAGTCCATGACAAAACAACAACAGAGGAGATACCTGTTTCCTTTCTGGAAATATTTTTTTGGGAAAGAAAATTATTTACAAACATCTCCGGTGTAAATACACTGCTGCCTGATCCTGTTTGTTCCATAGTAACTCCTGTCACCTATAAATCTCTTTAATAAATTAAATCAATTAATAAAAATACGATTCCCTTTATTAAGGTTTTTCAAAAAAGGATCAAATCCGATTATACATTAATATTTATGGGGGATACATTAATCCGTCAAAAATTATCTAAATTTATAATAAAGTCTGAAAAGTTAAACCTGTCCGTAATTAACAAGAATTGTTTTTAATTTCTGCTCCAGAACTTCATACGAAAAAAACCGTGATGCAAGATGGTAATTTTTTTCTGTCATTTCTTCTACTTTCTGAGGATTACCAATTAAATTTTTTATCTCTTCCACTACTCTGTTATTTACATAATTATTCATTGCAACAACTTCAAATCCAACGGGTTCTATATCCTGCTGATAAATTGAATATCTGTTTACTAAAATCGGCTTTTTAAAAAATATGGCTTCCAGAAATGCATTGCCAAAACCCTCATAACTGGAGGGATACGTAATAAAGTCCGCATGTGGATAAATATCCCAAATGCTGTATATTTTTTCGCCGTTAGGACCTGTACTTCTCTTGTCTGAAAAAATACTAGGTTTGATAACTACAGGAACATTCATAAGTTCTGCATAGCTTAAAACCCGTTTATAGTACTCTTTACCTTCATCCTTTGCTGAATGTGTAATAACAAGTTTTATTCTGGGATCCTTAAGTCTGTGTATCACCTCAATAGCACTTTCAATTCCTTTTCTCTGGACAATTCTTGTAGGCTGAAGAAAAATAATATCCTCTTCATTAAGCCCAAGATCACGGCGTACATCTTTGTTATAATCGTCAATCCCCGGAGGTTCCCTGTCATAATTAAAAACATTGGGTATAACAAGAGATGACAGCCCTCTTCTGTAACTGAGCATCTTTCTGGCTTCAGTATTTATCACAACATGGTGAAGAGAGTTTAAACTGGGTGGAAAGGCCATGTTTATATAATCATTAACACAGTTGACCATAAAACGTTCCCGTTCCCAGTAAAAATCATGATGATGGCCCACTGCAGGAATGTTGGTCTCAGCAATAAATTCCGTAATTGCAAGACCAAGTGGTATGTTTACAGGAATTGACAAGGCATTTTCAACAATAATCATATCTATTTTAAAAGCATCAATAAACTGATAAAGAGCTGTTTTATAAATAACTCTTAGTTCGTGAATTTTATCCGTAACTTTGTACGATCTTGTTTTTGTTCCGAAAAAATGGCTATGAAGTTCCTGAATTTTGGGATGAAGATAGTGTGCAAGAGGTTCAACCATGGTTCTTTCCGGAGGCCAGTCAGCTTCTCCTGCAAAGAAAAAACAGTTGTATCTCATTTTCTCAAGAACATCAACCCATTTTTCCGTTTCAAGGGATACTCCGTCAGTACCTTTCAGCCGTGTTGATATAAACCCGATATTCCTGATATTTTTAATTGAATACATGCTCTCTCCTTAAATGCATACTTTTATCTGGCTTAGCTCCGTAATTATATTATCGGAATTTTTCAGTATTTCGTTAATCCCCATACCTCTCGTTCTTAAGGATCTTTTATCTCCGGCAAAAAGCGCTGTTTTAAATCCGCATTTTTTAGCAGGAATAATGTCCGATTTCATATCATTTCCGACATAAAGTACCTGGTGTGGAACCATACTGAAATCAGACAACTTTTCAACTGCTTTATTAAATATGTATTCCGAAGGTTTCGCGCACCTGTATTTATAAGATAAAAAAATTAATACCGGATCAAAACACTCCGGATAAATCTCCTTGCCCAGCAGATGCTCCAGAATTACAGGAGTAAAAAACTGAGCATTTGATATTATACCCGCTAAAATACTGCGTTTTTTTAAAAAAGACAAAATATTTTTTGCTCCGGGCATTTCATAAACAGGGTTTGTAATCATTTCATATTCCAATGTAAAACATTCGATTTTTTCCCGATCTGTAATCCCTGTTACAGATTTCCATACATCAGGATAATCTACTTCCGGAACATCCACACCTTGGTTTTTCAGATTTTCATGAATACTGACAACTCTTTTTTTAAAAAGTATGTGAAGCTCTTCAGGATACGCTTTAATTGAATATCTTTTTAAAAGAGCTTCCATTCTTTCTTCTGATTCCGAAAGATCTACCTGGTGTGCGGAAATATCGCCTGAACCTGAAATAATCAGCGTGCCATAAACATCAAAAATCACACATTTAATTTTATCAGACCTTTTTAAAACAGGCAAAACATCTGTTTTAACCGGATAAAGGGGGGTAGAATATTTATTAATAATATCAGCAAAATCACACTTATACATCAGGCCACCTTAAAATACAGAAAGTTACAGGATTGAAAAACGATTCAAGAACAACCTTTTTGTTTATTGAGTGAGAAACATCGACGTTTATAACTTTACTATAAACATCAAGAAGCCTTTGTCTGTATTTATCCCTGCTGTACTCTCTTACAACAACCTGCCTGTTTTCATTAATTACTTCAGCATCTTCCTTTGATATTCTCATCTTCTCAAGATGCGGATTTATTGCCTTAATCCTGTTCCGTTTTTTTTCGTTGTCTGCAAGATTTAAAATAACCTGCTTCTGGCTCTGCTCATCAAGCATTCCAAAATCAATCAGGCCTTTTTCTGATAACTGATAAGAAGATCTGTTTATCCTGTGTTTATCAGGCTCAACACCGAACAATCTGCCAAATTTAACAATTAATTCTTCTCTTCTCAAACAAAATTTTTCCATGTCGAAAAAATCTATGGGTATAAGGATCCTGCTGTAAAAATCATTAAAAATCATTCCTGTCTCTTCAAAATCCTTACAAACGTGTTCAATTCTTCTTCCAAATACATTCTTCAGGGCTGTCCACGGCTCTAAAAATGCAAAACCAAATCCTTCATTTACACTCGTTGTAATTATAAAATACGCTGTTCTGACAAGAGTTTCAAAATCCTCATTAAGTCCGATATCAAGATGTACATTAAGTCTCTTGTCCCTTATCAGATTTCTCCACATACTGTGAATTTTTTTCTCCCAGCTACTGTTCGGGGGCAGAGTTACTGCTACCGGATGATCTTTGGGCGAAAAAAGAGACAGAAGAATTGCTTCTCCTGTATTTTTTCTTCTGATGCCTCTGACAGGGTAAAGAATGTACCCGCTGTTTGAAACCTCCCATTCGGGAAAAGGTACTACCTGATTCGGCACGTAGTGAACCCCCTGCTCTTTAAGCCCTGCTTTTAAAAGAACAGCATAATCTCTTGAGTTTATCACACCGTAATGTGCGTTTTCCGGATAGGGATCTTTATAATAAGCATTGGGGCGTCCGTCTTCTGCAAAATCGTGTATCTGTAAAAAAAATCTTATACCTCTCTCCTGCAGTATATTGAGAGCGTCAATTAGAAAACTGTTTTTATTTAAAGTGGGATTATGAACATGCAGAACATCACACCCGGAAGGCCATTTATCAGTAATTGCTTTCTGGATTTTGTCTGCAAGCATCAAAGCATTAGCTGGTGCTTCCTGATCAGAATCATAACCCAGTTCCGGAACACAAACTGCCGAACCATTACAAAATGTACACTTGTCTGAAGAAGATATTACCAAAGTTTCATTATCAGGCTCCACCGCCTGGACCTGATGTTTAATAACAGATGTAACGCCTCCGGCTTTAAGATGAAAGTGAAGATATGCTATTTTCATACGCGCTGGTTTAACTCTTTGCCTTAACTCTGTTCGGGAATTTTGCCTGATAGTCGGAAATCTTAACCATTGGAGGCCGCTCCTGCTCCTTTATTGTATAAATCTTTGGTTTGTAAACCTTATCCATTGCATGATACTGAAGCATTTTACTGTACATCTTTCTGTTTATTTCTATAAAGCCGGTTTTCTGCATTCTTGATAAAAAGGTCTGCAGAATTCCAAAAGACATCCTGCCAAGCGCAAGGGTATCCTGATTTCTGTGGACTCTTTTATCAAGATCAACCTGTGCAATTGTGTTCAGTCCCCATTTTTCATAAATATCCATTAACATGCTTGTCTCAACTCCATAACCAATAGGGAACGTAATCTGATCCAGAATCTCCCTGTATGCCGCATATTCACCTGACAGAGGCTGGATTATCTGAGTAAGCTCCGGAAATAAAAGAGAAAACAGAGGTCGTATAACCAGCTCTGTGACTCTCCCTCCTCCTGACGGCCGGAGAGAGCCTCCTTCGGAACTTATAGGCCTGTCATAAAAAGCTTTTGAATATTTAATATGATTTGTTGTCAAAAGCGGCCCTAAAAGCCCGTAAACAAATCTGTGGTGAATATTTTTTATGTCAGCATCAATATATACAATTATGTCCCCTTTTGCAACATACAGAGCCTTCCACAGATTTTCTCCTTTCCCTTTAAACTGGTTTTTAAGATCAGGAAGTATTTCATTTGATACATAAACATCTGCTCCGTAATCCCTTGCAATCTGAACCGTATTGTCAGTAGAGCCGGAATCAATAACAAGTATTTCATCAATAAGAGGATATTTAAGAATAAGTTCCGATCTCATTATAATAATCTCTTTTGCTATTGTCTTTTCTTCATTAAGAGTTGGAAAACAGATAGATATTTTAACCTTCTTTTTCTCTTTTAATTTTACAAGCTTATTTATATCTGCAAATTCCGAATGATGAAAAGTGTTGGTTTCCAGCCATGTTTTACTCATTCCATTCTCCCCTGTCAATTTCCGCTATAATTCCGATTAATTGAATAATCCCTTTAAAAATAGAATCTATGTAAACAATTTCATTGTCTTCATGATAATTTTTCCCGTTTGCAATACCTATTGTGATTGCAGGAACCTCGTTTGCCAGAAAAACCGACAGTTCCGATTCACTGGATTCAAACGAAGGTTTAATGTTAAGCGCATCTAAAACCTGCACTGCAGACACAACAAGAGGATGGTAATAACTCAAATGGGCAGCTCTGATATTGTTTGTTTTCCTTATCCGGATTTTTGTGTTGTTTTTGTGAGACACATTACCGCAGATCTCTTCCATTTTTAAATAAAGCTCTTCCGCAACAGAGTACTTTTCACTCTGAATTTCAAGACCCAATGTAGATGTTAAAGGCGCTTCGCCGTATTTATAACCGCTGTTAAATTTTCCGAAAACAATGTTTGTTCTCGGACGCTGAGGAAGTCTTAATTTCAATATTTCATTTATCACTTCATTCATTACAATTATTGCATTAAATCCGCCTTTGTCTTTTAATCCAACTACCTGAGGCATAGTACATCTTATTTCAGCACGGATCATGCTTTTGGAAAAATACGAAAGTCTCCCCAGTTCTCCTCCTTCCACGCATATTCCCGCTTTGACAGGCTGTTTCCAGAAAGAGAGCACATCCCTTATACTCTTTAAATTGCTTTCTCTCAAAGATTCCTTAAGTCCTACCAGTACGATATCTGATTCAAAACTCAGATTTAATGTCTGCAGCACACTTGGCAGAGACATTAAAACTCCTACGCCGAGAGAATTATCAAGAAGCCCGGGGCCGATAATCTGATTATTTGTGATTATATAATCGGACTCAGTCTCATTGCCGTGTACAGTATCCATGTGCGCCACAAGCATAACAGGCTTTTTCTTTGAATTTTTACCCTTGATAATTGCATAAGGATTACCTGTTTCATCAGTTGTGCATTCATCTGCATTTACATCGCACAGCCTTTCCAGAAAAACAGAAACTCTTCTGTTATTGTCCTTTTCAAGATGATCTTTTGATAAACACGGCGTCTGGCCTATCATAACAATATTGGTAAGAATAATCTCCTTTATTGCCTTTATATTTTCAATATACTTCCCAAGCATATTTCCTGAATATTGCATTTGCTCTCCTTTTCAGTAAACCTTTGAAAACCAGCAGACTTCATAGGGCATAAGGGAAAGTTTACTCCTGTTTATATTGTTTTGCCCGAGAATACATACAAAATTTTCTTTATCTGTATTTGAAGGCAAATCGAAATCCACTTGTTTTTCCGAAACATTGGTAAACGCATAAATTGTCTGCTTTTTGTTAAAACGTTTAATAGCAAAAACTCCGGGATGAACCCAAAGTATTTCAAATTCTGCGTTGGGGTGAAACGCACTATGTTTTCTTCTGATATTCAGTATTTCTTTCAGGGGATAAAAAATTCTGCTTCTGAAACTGTTTTTATCAGAAAGCTCACAAGCAACCTTATCCATATTCAGCTTTTCTCTGTTAATTGATCTGGGCTTACCTGTTAGCTTAACACCTTTATAAAAATTTCTTGATCCCAGAATGCTGTGTATATACAAAGCCGGCACTCCGGGCAAAACAACAGAAATTGACTGTGATGCAACAAACTTTTTTGCAAGCTTTTCCGGGGTGTCATTCTCACTTCTGATAGCATCAACATAGGAAATATTGAGCTCGTAAGGGATTTTTTTATCCTTATCAGTCTTGTATGAAACATAGCCGCCATTTCTTTTAATGTGTTCAATCAAATTATTAAATTCCGATTCTGAAATAAATTCTTTTAACGGCAGCACTCCTATTCCGTCATGGGATGCAGTAAAATTCAAAAATGTGGTTTTTTCCGAAGGTGTAACAAGGGTTTGAGCCCATTTGTTCAGAATATCCGTATTTTCAGTTAAAAACGTATATAACACAACAGGCGGCAAAGTGAAGTTATAAATCATATGGGCTTCATCATTACCGTTACCAAAATATAATATATTGTCCTTGTGTGGGACATTGGTCTCTGTAAGAATTATACACTCCTTTTTTACTGCTTCCGTAATAATCCTCATCAATTTTACAAAAAGATGCGCTTGTTTAAGATGAATACAGGAAGTTCCTATCTCTTTCCACAGATAAGCAATTGCATCTAACCGGATCATTGAGGCGCCCTTTTTAACATAGAAGAGCAGCACATCCATCATTCTGATTAACACATCAATGCTCTTATAATTCAAATCAATCTGGTCACTACTGAATGTAGTCCACACATACACCTCTGATCCGTCCTTCTTTTTAAAGGGCGTAAGAAGAGGAAGCGCTCTCGGTCTGAACACCATTGACACATCTTCGTTCGGATCCACCTCTATTGCCAGATCTGCAAACCCCTTTTCCTGATTAAGATATCTTTTAAACCATCTGCTTTTACTTGATATATGATTAAGAACAAAATCAAACATAAGTTTGCAATGACTGTTAAAATGCTCTACATCCGGCCAGTCACCCAGCTCAGGATTGACTTTTTTATAATCAATAACAGAAAATCCATCATCAGATGAATAAGGGAAAAACGGCAGAATGTGTATAAAGGAAAAAGCATCATTCAAATTTTTTATATAAAAATTATAAAGAGTTTTCAAAGGCTTTTCATTATCTCTTTTTAAACTGTCTCCGTATGTAATTAAAAGCACATCCTTTTCACTAAGGAAAGATTCCTCCATGCTTTTATCATAACCGTAATTCCTGATAAGATTTAATATTTCTTCTGTAGCTTCTAAAGCCTGCTGCTCAGGATAAATGCTACTCATAACAGAAAATATTTTTTTGTGATATATATCACTAAAACCAAAAGTTTTTTCGTTCGGACCTTTTCCCACTTTCTCTCCAAAACATGAAAAACTTATGCTATAATAATGTTATAATCCGGCTTCTACCTGAAATCCCGCCACGAGCAAACAGTTATAAATTCATAATCAAACCACTCGCTGTTTGTATAGTGAGCTGGTGTGGTCATCTCAACATCAGTACGGGAAAAACCTTTTATTTCAGAGGGATCCCATTTTTCAGGGTTAAGCTTATCAAATAATCTCTCAAATGTAAAATCCCCTTGTTCTTCAAGATCCTTCCTCAGTTTTTCCTGTATTGCTCTTACTGCTGTTGAGCAGACTTTGAAGTTTTTTGAAAACTCAAAAACAGATATTTTTTTCTGATGGGCATATCCAAGCATTTTATTTATCATTATATCAAGAAGATCACCTATATCGTACTTGCTTCCAATAAGCCCTGAAGCTGTTTCAAACATCATCTTTATATTTTTGTCAGTATATCTTCTTTTTGTGTATCTGAGAACCTTGAATTTTTGTCTTGTCTGATACTCCAGGCTTTCCCATCTTGCAACAGGATATGTCATGGAAAAAACTCTGTCATCTGCAAAGTACATTACAGTATGTGTAGGCCTCCAGTCGGAATCTTCTCCAAACAACTCTTTCTGGTAAGTACGGATACCCTTTAATCCCATAAACTTAAAAGGGTGCCTTAAGGTTGAACTTTCATCAAGAGAGATTACATCCCCCGGTTTTATTATTCTGCTTACAATTTCAGTTGTATTCATTTATTTCTCTTTGTCCTTGGAAAAATCCTGATTAAAACTGCTTTGGAAACTGTTCTGACATAATAGTATTATTTAACTTTTTTTCTGCAAAAATTGTTCCCTTTTATTAAGGGGGTTTCTGATTTAACCCTTTAATCATTTAAATCCAAAATCTGATAAAGTGAAAACTTTCAGTTTTCTATAATTACATTGACAAACATCAATATGTTTTATTACATCCTTTGGTCAGCGGGGGAGTTTATACGGCCATTGGCAAATCCGGCGATCAAAATGTATAATCAGAATTGTCTATATAGAAAATATAACATTTATTTTGATAAAATCAAAATAAAATTGGCAGACCCGGATAAAAACACCGAATCTGCCGTTCTTTTATTTGCAATTTAAAATTTATTAAAATTCTCTCCTTACAAGCTCGTGCGGATCCTCTTCTATATTAAAAGGTCTTATTCTGAATTTGTAGGAATAAAATCCCGGATAAAGTGTATATTCCGCATGAGGCCTTGCACCCCAGGCATTATCTCCGCCTATGCCCATTTGTTTGTAATCAATACATAGTGTAACTATATCCTCTGGTTTGATATCAGTACCATGCCGCTGCGCGCCAGGTACATAGTTAAGTTCTTCAATATCAAACCGATGCACTTCCATACTTAATGGTTCAGCTGCTGAAAGAATAATTCCTCTTGTAAATTTTTTATCTGACAATATTGCCCATCTCACATCACACTTGTTTCCGTTTTCCTGAGGCCTTACATGTGGAAAATACTGAGACCAGACACTACCCTTAAATCTGCCGATTTTTGCACCTGTCTTTCTGTCCCAGTACGATTCCTGAGGGCCTCTCCCAAACCATTCCACATAAGAAAAATCAGAAGCAGGTAAAGTCATTTTCATTCCGAATCTCGGCAGCTCCGGCAAAGCCTTATCTCCCGGTGTAAACCGGACAGAGACAATTACATCACCTGAGCCGTAAATTTCATATCTTACATAAAATTTTGAATCCGTAGTTATAAGATCTCCGAAAACCTGTATTTCCGTTTTTACATCTGAAGAGGAATAGACATTTATATCAGTAACCTTAAAATGCTTTCCAGCATACTTCCACACAGCGCATCTTTTGTACATTTCATTCCCTGCTGCAATATCACTGTCTGTACCGCCTCTGTAAAAATAGGGTTCCAGTCCCTTTTTAATTACATTTTTATTATTATAAATCCAGGAAATTATCATTCCGGTTTGTCTGTCAAACTTTATCTCGAAATTCTTTGATGATACAATTATGTTCTTATCATTTTGCTCTGTTGTAATTTTATTGGTTGCAGACAGTGACACTTTTTCCGCTGGCTTTGAAATGTTGAGTTTAAATTGATCCCAGGCTACCACATGACCTTTTTTAACACCATGCAGATCCCTTTTCATCAGTGCTTTTATTATAATAAAATATTCTTTACCTTCAGCAGGAACTATTCCAGGGAGGTCTATTTTAAACATGCTGGACTTGTGCGGAGGAGTCTCCCGAATCACAGCATCTCCTTTAAAAAGAACCTTGCCGTCCTCTTCTATCTGCCACACAAATCCGAACCTTTCAAGACCTGTAAAATTTTGTTTATTAAAAATTTTAAAAACCCCTTTAAGCGGATTTACCGCCTCAAATTTAAGCGGTTGGTAAACTTTTTTTACCTCATAGATATGCGGTTTTAGCGTTCTGTCTGCCTGAACCAGCCCGTTTGCACAAAACGAGGAATCATTGGGAAGATCTCTGTCACCCATATCTCCTCCGTACCCCCAGTATTTTGTACCGTCAGGTCTGTGTTTTAAAAAGGTCTGATCAACCCAGTCCCATATAAAACCTCCCTGAAGATTACGGTACTTCTCAAAAACATCCCAGTAGTCCTGAAGATTGCCTTCAGCATTACCCATACCGTGGCAGTACTCACACAAGATAAAAGGTCTTCTATGATCCTTATTGTGATATTTTTCCAAAAAAGTAGTGTTTTTGTACATAGGACATATTATATCAGTGTGGCCCTTCCACCATGCAGGCTGATACTGAACAGGTCTTGAAGGATCTCTCTTTTTTATCCACCTGTAATTGTTTACAAAATTTCTGCCGTCCCCAGCTTCGTTTCCCAGTTCCCAGATAATTACACTTGGATGGTTCTTGTCCCTCTCTACCATTCTTTTTGTTCTGTCAAGATATGCATCCTGCCACTGTGGATTATCACTTAAATAATTTATTCCTTTGGGATGAAACTGTATTCCGTGAGTTTCAATATTTGCACTGTTTACAACGTACAATCCGTATTTATCGCACAGATAGTACCAATACGGATCATTCGGATAGTGGCTTGCTCTTACTGCGTTTATGTTAAACTGTTTTATCATTTCAACATCTTTTATCATGGTTTCTTTGGGCACGTACCTCCCGAAAACAGGATGCCACTCACACCTGTTAACACCTTTTATATAGATTGGCTGACCGTTTACACAGAGCTGTCCTTTTTTTACTTCCACAGTGCGAAACCCGACACCTGACGAATAGTATTCTTCAGTTCCGTTTTTATTTTTAAGGCTGATCAATACATAGTAAAGATAAGGATTCTCTGCGCTCCATTTATTTACATCTTCGATCACTGTATTGAATGATATCTCAGCAGACTTCCCAACCTTTATTTCAGTACTTTTTGAAAACAACTGTTTTTGTTTTTCGTCGAAAATCTGAAGCTTTAAAGTAACAGTCTCCTTTTTTTCAGAATATGATTTTAACTGCAAATCTATTGAAAATATTCCGTTTTGATAAACACTGTCCAGTCCCGCATGGATAAAATAATCAAAAACCCTTGTTCCCGGAACCGAATATAGATAAACATCTCTCTCTATTCCGCTCACACGCCACGCATCCTGGCCTTCAAGATAGCTGCCGTCACTGAATCTGTAAATCTCAGCAGCAACAATATTTTCTCCTTTTTTAATATATGGAGTGATATCGAATTCCCCAGGGGTTTTACTGCCCTGGCTGTACCCGACTTTCCTTCCGTTGATCCACAGATACATAGCGGATCGGACAGCATTAAACTGGATAAAAATTCTCCGCCCCTGCCATGAATCCGGGATATAAAACGATCTTCTGTAACTCCCCACAGGATTATTGTTATGATTATGATAAGGGGGGTTAGGTCTAAAAGGATACTCTTCATCCAGATACCTTGGTACTCCGTATCCCTGGGCCTCCCAGTTCCCCGGTACACGGATTTTGTTCCAATTACTCACGTCAAATTCAACTTTATAAAATTCCTTCGGTCTTTCTGCAGGCTTTTTTACATAATTAAAATACCACAACCCGTTAAGAGATTTATAAAAAACAGAATTTTCAGGAAGGAGCTTAAATGCATTTTTTACTTTTTTAAAAGGCACAGTACACACATGAGGAGACTGCTTATTTATTGAAAAAACTTTTGGATTTTCCCAGTCAGGCAGACTTTTACTGTCAGAAAAAACCTGAACCTGTATAAACATTATCTGAGCAAAAAAAACAATTGCTGCAATTTTTAAATAATTCACCTTCATTTTCCACCTCTTGGCTTTTAAAATGAACCTTAAAACCCAACACAAACGTTTGCATAACAAAATAAAAATTTTTCTCTTTAAAATCAAACACTGTTTATTCTTTGGGTTGCGGATATGTGTAAATATCTCCTGTGTAGTTCTCTACAATAACTTTGTCTGCTGATAAATTTTTTATATAATCCGGAATAACCGGTACTTTTCCTCCTCCTCCGGGAAGATCAATAACAAAATAGGGATTTGCCAGTCCGGAAACAAATCCCCGCATTTTTTTCATTATTTCAATACCTTTTTCAACTCTGGTTCTGAAATGATCCGTTCCCTTTACGAGATCCGCTTGTAAGATGTAATAGGGTCTTACTCTGAGCTTTAAAAGTTCCCTCATCAGTTTTATAATAATTTCCGCATTATCATTTATTGACCTTAAAAGAACTGTCTGTGAGCCAAGAACAATTCCGTTATCAACCAACAGACTTATAGCAGCTCTTGACTCTGCTGTAATTTCATCCGGATGATTTATATGGAAATTAATAAAAACCGGGTTGTATTTTTTAATTATACGGACTAAAGAAGGAGTAATCCGCATAGGCAGTGCAGTTATGGTTCTGGTCCCTATCCTGATTATTTCCACATGCGGAATATTTCTGATTTCACTCAGAATAAATTCAAGATGATCATCCTGAAGCAAAAGAGGATCGCCTCCGGAAAGCAGGACATCTCTGATGTTCACATTATTACGGATATAATCAATACCCTGCATAAGCTGCTCTTTTGTAAGGCCTTTCCATTTGCCGGCTTTCCTTTTTCTTGTACAAAATCTGCATATTGACGGGCAAACATTTGATACAAGAAAAAGTACTCTGTCAGGATATCTGTGGGTTATTCCCGGTACAGGGCTGTCTCTCTCTTCTGCCAGAGGATCTTCCATTCCGATTTTATCGTCAAGCTCTCTTATGTCAGGTATATATTGTTTGGATATAGAACTGCCTTTTTCTTTTATCAATTGAAGAACATAGGGGTTAATCTGCATAGGATAGGTTACAGAAGTTTTTTTTACATCATTTACATTAACAGCAACATATTTTTGAAGCTCTTCAGCAGATACAATACTCTGAGATAAAATTTTTTTCCACAAAATATTCACTTTTGAATCCATATATAAACAGTATCTGGAAGGATTAATACGTTTGATTTTTTTGACTATAAATTGCGAAATCTTTCTTTTTCAACTTCTTTTAAATCACCCTGCGTCAGCTTTGAAAGCTGTCTCTGCAAACGCTGGGCCTTTGCCAAAGCTTCAAGAAGCTGATCTTCTGTATATTCATCATTGGGGGGCCGCATTTCCCACGCTTTTTTTAAAGTTTCAAAGGTCTGATTAGCCTTATCAAGTAAAAAATCTATAACCTCTTTTTTAGTGGGAGTTCTGCTTTTAAGCATTACCCTTGGACCAATTGTTATCCCGTTTTCTTCAAGAAGAAAAAAAGATGCAGGTGTATAATTTATTTTTTCTTTTTCAAGGCTGCTTGAAAAAATCCTGAATCTCTCATCATGCCTGAGAATTTCCGTTAACTGTTCGTCGGAAAGAACTTTTTCCGGAAAGTTCTTTTTAAGCTCACGGTTAAGCACTGTCACAGGAACCAGAAAAAATTCCGCATTCTGTAAAATCTCTTCAGCTTTATTTAAAAATTCCGACATAAATTTCTCTTGGTAAGGGATTAATAAATCTGTTCAAAAGAAGATACCAGTACCTTGCCGCCTGCCTGCTTTATCAGGTCAAAAGCACGCTTTGCCTTCTCTTCCTTTTTTATCAGTTCTGTTATTTGTTCTAAGTTCTTTTCCGTTAAAAAGATCTGATAAAACTTACTCTCTTCATTTGTATCTCTGAAAAGAGATACTACAACCTCGTTTTTGTCCCAGAACTCCTTAAGTTCCTCTGACTCAGTAATATAATCTTCTTCCTGGTTCTTGTCAATCCAAAAAGTAAACGTAATAAGATTCATATGCAAAATCCTGTGATTTCAGGCAATAGCATTTTTTATTGCCTCTGCTGTCTGATGAAGAAGCTTTCCAAGATCCGTAACCCCATGTCCTGTTCCCTGCATCATATTTTCTGGTCCGCCTCCCCTTCCTTTGATTTTTTCCATAAGATGATTAAAATGTTTCTTTATATCAACATCCACATTATCCGATTTGCCGATTAACACTCCGGAAGAATCCTGATCACTGGTTCCGGAAACAATTACAATATTACCTTTTGCCACAAGATTCTGAACGCTCTTTCTTAAAGAGCTTATTGAAATATTCTCATTAAATATTTCAAAAACCTGTTTTTTGCCATCAACTGATAACTGCGAAACAATATCATTTTCAATAAATCTTAAAAGGCTCTCTTCTGTCTGTCTTAATCTGCGTTTAAATGCTTTGTTGTTTTGTTCAAGGCTCAGAACCTTTGTTACAAGATCATTGTATCCTGTATTAAGATTGTTGGAAATATCCTGTACAATGCCGGCCACGTGATTAAAGTATCTCAGTGCCCTTGATCCGCTTAAAAAGTAAATTCTTGTACCGCTTTTATATTTCTCGGCTTTCAATATCTTTACAACTCCGACTTCTCCTGTTGTCCGGACATGAGTACCGCAGCATGCAATCATATCAAAATCTTCTATTTCCACTATTCGGAGGATCTCATCGTCTACTGCCGGAGGTTTACGCAATGGAAGAGAGACTGCCTGCTCCCTGCTCTTTTCAAGAATGTTTACTTTTTTATTATTAAAAACAACACTGCTTGCTAAAGTTTCCACTTCGGAAAGTTTCTCTCTGTCAGTTATTGACTTATCAATGTCAATTGTTACATATTCTCTGCCGAGATGAAAACCGATTGTCTTTGCATTGTAAATTCTTGCAAATGCAGCGCTTAAAATGTGCTGTCCCGTGTGCTGCTGCATGTGATCAAACCGCTGATCCCAGTCAACATTTCCGTGAACAGCTTCTCCCTGCTTCAGCCTGCCCTGTACTGTGTGAAAAATAATGCCGTCCTTCTCTGTAACATTTACAACCTGAAGCCCGTTTATTGTCCCGGTATCACAGGGCTGGCCTCCGCTTTCCGGATAAAAGAGTGTCCTGTCCAGAACTACTCTGAATTCACTGTTTTCTTCAATTGTATGTATTACTCTTGCAGTAAAAATATGCTCATACGGTTCCTTATAAAACAGTTTCTCTGTTTCCGGTAAATCCATTTATAATTTCCTGTTCTTATAAATATTTCTTCAGTATCTGATTAACTTCTTCATGCCCTTTAAAACCTTCAAATCTGTAAAGTTCTTTTCCTGATGATGAAAGTATTATCACAGTAGGCATTCCCACTATTTTGTACTTTGCCTGAATTTCCTTAACTTTTTCGTCATTTAATGTCATATCAAGTTTAATCGGAATATAATTTTCCAGAGTTTTCATAACCTCTGATTTTGACCAGGTTTTTTCATCAAGTTCTTTACACGCAGCGCACCAATCCGCATAAAAATCTATTACAACAGGCTTGTTTAATTCAGCAGCTTTCTGCAGACCTATATCATCGGAATTATACCACATTGATTCTTCTTGCGTAACTCCGGAAATGCCGGTTCTTGCCTGAAATCCCATTCTGTTTCCAAGGGTGAAAAACATAATGGAAATTCCAATTACAAGAAAGATAACAGCAATTGATTTGGATAATTTTTCTTTTCCTGTAGTCTCTTTTGTTATGGAATTAAAGGCACCTGTATACGTGGCAAAAACAATAAAATATGCTGCCCACAACATAGAATAGATAAAAGCCGGTACTGCATTTTTAATAAAAAATATTGCAAGCGCAGTAAGAAGAATTCCGAATCCCTTTTCAACAAACTCCATCCAGGTTCCGGATTTTGGAAGTGCTTTAAGCACACCGGAAAAAGTTCCTATTAAAATGAACAATACTCCGAGCCCCAGAGAAAAGGTAAAAAGCAGCCCTGCACCCAGAAGTACTGAACCGGTTTTTGCAACCCATGTCAGAATTACCACCAGAAGGGGGCTTACACAGGGAGATACAACAATACCTGCAATTAATCCTGTTAAAAATGCACCTAAAAATCCCTTTCTTTTTTTCCCGCTTAATTTTGAAGAAATTGAGGACGGTACCTGAACAATAAAAACTCCCAGCATTGAAAGTCCCATAACAAAAAATATTGTACTTATAATTATCAGCGCAACAGGGTGCTGTGCAAAAGTACCAAACAGAGCCCCTGTTTTTGCAGCAACTACTCCGAGAGTTGTAAATGTAACAGCTATACCGAGAACATAAAAAAGTGACAAAATAAAACCTTTAAGCTTTCCTCCTGAAGCCTGTGCTCCGATAACTGCAATTGTAATAGGAATCATAGGATAAACGCAGGGTGTAAAACTTGTTAAAAGTCCGCCGAGAAATACAATTAAAAATGCCATCCAGGATCCCTTTGATAAAGCTCTGGACAATTTACCTGCCATTCCGGAGCTTTCCTGATCCTGCAAATCAACAGCTGTTTCCGTATCTGTACTTGTGATTATCTGTTCAGCCTTTCTAATAGTTTTTCCTGAAACCTTTATTTCTGTTGAGCCGGACGCTCTGTCCGGTGGATAGCAGACCGTACCATCCTCTGTACAGGGCTGAAAATTTACGCTCACAACAGCCTTAACAACATCACTTTTTGCAGAAACAACTTTAAACGGTAATTTTATTTTTATGGTTCCTCTGTAAACAAAACCTGCAACAGGATCTTTATCCGGTTTCGGGTACTCAGGTTTTCCAAATTCAACTCCCTCTGCAGGTTCAGGATTTACAGAAAACATACCGCTGGATACATCGGAAATATGAAACCCGTCTGCTATTTCACATGTTATAATGAGATTCGCTTTTTGTCCGGTTTTAACCGTCCCCTGTTCAGGCCTGACAGAAACCGATACTTTTTTGTCCTGAGAAAAAACCATTGAAGAAAAAAGAAATATTACAGCTAATAATACTTTTTGTTTCATGCACTGTCCCTTTCTGGTTTACCGGTCTTGTTCAAAAGTTACTAGAATTCCGCTCCGAGCGTAAAATAGTGTACCGGTTCTTTTGATGTTACTGCAAAGTTTGTTTTCCATGCAATATCATACTTTAGCAAAAAGAATCCCAGGTTGACCCGCGCTCCGAACCCGAATCCTGCCATCATATCTTTTAATCTGAAACTTCCGTTATTAAACTCAACAGGTGTCCATTTCTTGTCATCATACCAGGCTGAGCCAATATCCGTAAAAACAACACCTCTTATGTTCTGGAATCCAATTTGCAAAGGCCAGCCAAGAATAAGATATCGTATAAGAGGAAACCGGAATTCAATATTTGTAAGCATAAACCTGGTACCAACCATGCTGTAGTAAACTGCGCCGCGCATTGGTGTTTCAAAAGAAGAAAAGAAAAACATATCATTGGTTGCCCAAAAATCACTGGGAATGTCAGAGTATCTGTAATTAAGCCATCCCATCATGCCTCCCAGTAAAAACTGTTGAGGTTGACGCCCTCCGGAAATTCCTCCTGTAAATCTTAATGCAAAAGTATAATCTTTTTTAATCCTGATGTATCTCCTCCAGTCTCCTTTTAAAGTCCAGAAATCAAGTCCATCTTTTTTGACAATAGCCGGGCTGTATGTTAGAGAGATGTATGACCGTTTTCCGTTTACAGGCCCTGTCATTCCCCAGATTACTGTGTCAGTATTGTATCCAAGGTTCATGTAAAGTATTTTTCTGCTGTAAATATTACCCCGATCTTTCATGTAATCATTTGAATACCCGTAATAATAAGCATAGGGATCAATTGTACCCCAGTCTCTCTGAATACCCATGCCGGTTATACCAAGGTTCAGTCTGCGGTACTTATCAAACGGCCTCGAAAGGATAAACTGCAGGCCGTAATATCTGTCACGAAGATAACCGTAACTTAAATAACCGTTCTGAACCAGATATGTGTAAAAAAGATAGGAGTAATGGAAAAGAGAAACACCTATATCGGTTCTTTTAGGGAGGTAGTAATAAGAAACATTAAAATTAGAATTTTTTAAATTATAAAAAAGATCAGTATATACATTTATCTGATGATTACCCAGAATATCAGAAAACACAAACTGAGTTGTACCTTGAAGCCCGAAGAACTGGCTGTATCCTGCACTTCCGTAAACAATATCCGGAGAAAATTTAACAGAATATTTTTTCTTTTTATAGTTGCCTGTTGAATCCTTTATTGCCGGGTCACTTAAAAATACTTTTTTCCGTTTTTTCCGGTTCAGTACATCTCCTTTTCTAAAAGAATCGCCAAACACATAATGTTTGTAATCATTTTCATAAACAACATCATTTTTTTCTTCCTTGACCAATTTTTTCTTTTTTCCTGACATGTTTAAAGTAAAAACTGTTTCTGCCAGTTTCACAGTACCCGGTTTTATAGAAAGCGGATTGTTTAAAAGATAGATATCATATCCGCCTTTGAAGAAAGAAGAAAACGCCATTCTTGATCCGTCTCTTGACCAGGACATCTGTGAAATGCCCGTAAGAAAATTAGTAATTGCGTAAGATTCTTTTGATTTACAGTCAATAATATAGATATTATCTATACCATTTGTATTTGAAATATAGGCAATCCTGCTTCCGTCAGGAGAAAACCTCGGGGATTTTTCCTTTGAGGAATCATTGGTAATCCTGGTAATTTTTCTGCTTTCAATATCCATTACATACAAATCATAAATATATTTCCTTTTTCTCGGCATTACCATATTTACAGTTGTACTGAGATCAAGATTATTCTCTCTGTCGGAAACAAAAACAATTTTGGATCCGTCAGGAGACCATGATGGTTCCGCATCAGTGAAAAAATCATCAGTTATTTTTACAAGCTTCTCAGTATCAATACTTAGAATATATAAATCAGTACGCCCGTTTTTCATTCCCATAAAAACGATTTTATTACCAACAGGTGACCAGTCAGGTGAAAAAACTCCATCCAGATCAAAAGTGAATTTTTTTAAAACTTTTCTTGTTTTAATATTAAGAATAAAAAGAGCATCTTTTCCGAGCTTTGACTGAGATGCAAAAACAACCTTATCGCCGTCCGGAGACCATCCTGCACCCGGCCTTAACCAGTGCAGGTTGTCATACATATCCGACCGCTGCCCTTTAATCAATTTGCCGAGATTTTTACCGTCAATTGTGCTCATAAGATAAAGATCTATATAATCCGACTTATCCGACAAAAATATTAACTTATCTCCGTCAGGAGAAAGCACCGGTGCATTATTTAAAAAGTTCTTTTGTTTGATATGATCTGTCAATTTTCTTGCAACGTCTTCAGGCTCTTGCCTGTCTTTAATATCGGGCCAGTATCTTTTTCTTAAGTATTTTTGCCATCTATCGGAAAGCTCTTTTGTATCAAGCCCTATAGATCTCCTCAGGCCCTGCTCAAGACTTCTGCTCGATCTGATCTTGGAAATTATTTCTCCGACTTTTTCCCTGCCATACTTTTCTGCAATATAATTAAACAGGGACTGGCCACCTTTATAAACCATGAATCCTGACAGATAATCAATGGGAGGCACATAGGCATTTACAACAGCATCCCGCATGTACATATCACTCTGCTTGTCCCAGCCTAAACTTTCATATTCCGCCATTCCTTCCCAGAACCACAGAGGAAGCTGAAATCTTGTCATGGACATCACCATTGATCCCATACCCTGTCCGTAAAACATCTGAAACATGTAAGCATGTGTCAGCTCATGGTGTATTACATGACGAAATTCATCATATCTTCCCTGAAACGGAATTACAACTCTGTCTTTGTATATTTCAGTAAATCCTCCAACACCTTCATCAATTGTAGAAAGACTTACATTTGTCTGCTGAAATTCATTATGACTGTTATAAACAAGTATGGGAATACGTCTTGTTATTTCATATTTTAAGTCATTTTTTATTGCCACATAACTTGACTCTGCAACGTCAGCAGTATATTCCGCTAACTCCTTGGAACCGCTGTAATAATAAACATCAAAATGTCTGGACTGTATATATTCCCATTTAAATCCTCTGTACTGCACTTTGTTTTTCCCGAATGTTTGCCCGGATAAATCTGAAAAAACAAAGAATAAAAACATTACAAAAAGTAACGGGACCCTTGTTTTGTATAGCCGCTTCATTTTACAGCCCCTTCTTATTTAATATTCTAAAGATCACTCTCATCCTTCCACTGAATAATCCGCCATTTTGCATCTCTGCACTTACGAAAGGAAAAGACCGCTCTGCCTGTAATTTTATAACTCTCTTTTTCCCCTATTAAAGTTAAACTAAAACCCTTGCCCAGTGTTCCGGTTGAATCCCCGATTAATTCAAATAATGTTGAGCTCCATACTATATCAATTACCTGAAAATACCGGAACAAACTGCCTGTTGTTTTTAAATCAACGTCTCTTCCCCAGGAAACATAACCTCCGGACGAACCTTTGTCCGGATCAAAATATACAAAAACAAAGGCTGTGTCAATTACATTACTGTAAAGAAGAGAGTCCTTAATAGTATATGATAATGTAAAATTCTGAAGAACCTCTTCCGGTGTTTTCTGCTCCGTAACAACTAAGTTTCCGTAACCTTCTGAAAAACTCTCCAGCCGCGGAGCAAAAGGATTAAAACAACTGCACAGACTAATCAAAAAAACAGCTGCCAGCCCCCTTACTATCGCCATGTTTTTTATCTTTTTTTCTATCACATTATTTCTTCTAAGATAATAAGCAGGTACAAGAGAATCAAGACATAGATAAATAAAAAACAGAGGAACCTTTAAGGTTCCCCTGTTATAACTGTTAAACAATTTATATCACTTAATGTTTGTTTTTTGCGTTAACTCTCTGTGCTTTACTTCCAAGGTTAAGTTTCCTTAACATCTTCCAGACGGAAATTGTACCTACTTTTACAAACCCGTATTCCTCGGTGTCAAGCTCCTTTGCAATTTTCCCCGCACTCCAATCAGGGTTGTTTATTGCTATTTCTTTTATTTTATCTTCAAGAGTAGCCGGTTGCTCGGAAACTTCTTCCTTTTGTTTTCCCGATACGGAAAAATCCACACTGGGTTGTTTTTGCTGCTCCGGTTCTTTTTTCTTTTTTATTTTTACAGGACTTTTGCCCTGATCAAAATCCTCAACCGCTTCTTCAATTGAATCAAATGCCTTAAGTATATAATGAAACTCAAGGAGTTCAAAAACTTCATAAACATCGGGAATCATACGGGCAAGTTTTAAATCTCCTCCCCGCTCCCGCATACCTTTTATTTCGCTGATAAAAATGCCCCATCCGGCGCTGGATATATAATCAACACTTCCAAGATCTATTATTACACGGACAACACCAGCCCTGAGGAGATCATCAAGAGCTCTTTCAAGCTCAGATGATGTTGTTGTATCAATATATCCGCCGACGCGTATTATTGATATATCGTTTCGAGACCCGGCTTTTTCAACAGACACTTGAATCCCTTCCATTTTTTGATCTCCTCACGATAAAATACCTTTTAAATTTATATATTTAAGGTAATAGAATTTAAGTAATTTGTCAACTTTTTTCTTAATCTTTTTGTTTTTTACGATTTTTTTGTTAAGCGAAATTAATAGTAAATATGGTTGTTATAAATAATTATTGTAAAAAACCATGAAAAAGTTTCCGGTTAATAATAAAATACCTGCAAATTCACGGGTTTAATAACTATATTTCAGGGAATTTTTTACATTCCTGTTTTTAGTATTCCTTTTTACAGCATTGTTGTTAAACAACACTTGCAAAAAATTATTTATCCCGGCATTCTGTTCACCGGCCAACTGGAATATCAGGAATACTTTTGCCTTATTATTTTCTGCAGGTGCCTTATTTTGTCAATAATATCTCTTCGTGCAGGATTAAGCTTTAACACTTCTCCCCAAAGCCATACAGCCTTCTTATACTCTCCCTGATTTGCAAGAATTACCCCGAGATTCTCAAGAACATATACATTGTCAGGATCGAGCTTTCTTACTTCTTCATAAATCTTTTTTGCCTCGTCTAATTTACCGAGCCTGTAAAGAGTATCTCCCATGTACTGACTTGCTTCTAAATAGTTTGGATCTTCATCTATTGCCTTCTGAAATTCATTCCTGGCTTTATTGTAAAGGCCCTGTTTATAAAACCACAACCCTGATTCCACGTATCTTTTTACATTTAATTCCTTAACCGCACTCTCTGTCTGTTTTCTTTTTGTCTCTGTACTGTTCGGCAAAACTGTTGTTCTGTCAAACCCCATGTCTTTCATAATTTCAACAAAGCTTTCCCGCTGTTCATATTCATCATCTGTTCCCTGTGTTGTATTTTCTTCTCCCAGCTCTTCACCTAACAGATCTTCGGCAATAGAGGAGGTTATAGAATCATCAAACTCTTCCTGCTTAAACGATTCATCGGAAAATACGGCCTCATCATCATTAAAAAGTTCATCTGTCTTGCCTGCTTTTTCATCATCCATATCTTCCAGAATAGAGTCTCCCAACAGTTCTTCGTCGGAAAATACAGCGCTGCCCCAGACAAAATCCTCTTTTTTGTCTTCTTCTTTATCATCAACTCTACCGGTTGTTTCTCCATTAACCTCCTCTGTTTCAAAAATCTCTTCTCCTGTATTTTCATACGCTTCGCCAATTTTAGGAGATAAGGGCTGTTCGGGCAGGGGTAGCTTAGGCATTAATTTAGGTTTGTCAGGCATCATTACAACATTACCTTCAATAGAGATAAAAGGTGTGCCCGGCCTTTTCAATCTTTTACCCTTAGTGCCTTTTTCAACAAAAGCAACTCTTAATTCTTTGGTATTTAACCTTTCTCTTTTCAATTCTTCATATATAACAGCTTCCGGAATCTCTGTAAAATCGTATTCTTCCGTATTTAATAATTTACTTATCTTTTTGGGCCCAAGCTCGGGATTCTTTCTGATTATGTCATAAATTTTTGCTTTGTCTTCAATACTTATGTGTTTTTCTTCAACTTTGGTTTTTCCTGTATCTTCTTTAAGGGCCTTAACGCCATATTTTTCATATTTCTTTTTAAACTTATAATAACATGTTTTTGACAGGCCGGTTTCCCTGCATGCATCTTTTATGCTCTTTCCTTCTTTATTAACAAGCTCAAACAGTTTCTTTCTTCTTGAAAAAATAACATCTTCCGCTTTCATTTTTTCTCTGATTGCCACAAGCGTTATATCATCGCTTTGAGCCTGACCTCCAGTGAAGATTGTTATTTCATCATGAATTTTATCAACCATTGGTTCAACTTTTAACGAACCGTACTTTCTTATGGACTCAAGCAGCCGTTCTTCTCCAAAACAATCCCGCTGAGGATTCATTGCCTCTGTTACACCATCTGTATATACAATAAGAACATCGTCTTCCATGAGTTTAAGCTTGTCAGATTTAATAGACTTACGGAACAAAGACGGGTCCGGCAGTTTTATCCCTATAGGAAATCCACGAGGATTTAAATAATAACTCTTTTTAGTGCTTCCTCTGTAAAGAATCATCGGATTATGACCAGCACTGGCATAATTAATAGATCTTTTTTTCGAATCAAGAATAATATAGAAAACCGTTACAAACATCCCCCGCTTCATATCATTAATTACAAATTCATTTACTTTTGCAAGAACATCAGCAGCATCTTTGTTGCCCCTTGCTTCTGTGCGTAAAGCAGTTCTTATCATTGTCATAATAAGAGAGCCCGGAACACCTTTTCCCGAAACATCTGCCACTACAATACCCAATGTATCCTGATCTACCTGAACAAAATCAAAATAGTCGCCACCAACCTCTTTTGCCGCTTCGTAATATGAAGCTATATCAAATCCTTCAATATCAGGAAAAGAAGACGGAAGAAGTGTCTGCTGAATCTCTTTTGCAACCTGCATCTCTTTTTGAAGCCTCTCTTGTTCTGCAAGATCTTCCTGAGATTTTCTGAATTTTTCGGTTATTTCACTAAAAGCTTTTGCAATTTCTCCTACTTCATCGCTGGGATCGAACTCAATATCGTCCTGCGCCTCATCTTTTCCCAAAGCCTTGACCCAATTGGAGAGCCGCTTAAAAGGACTTACTGTTAAATAAACAAGTAAAAAAATTCCTGCATATCCTCCGAAAAGAATGAGAAAAAAGATTAATATTGCTCTGTGCCTTGCTCGCCTTATCTCGCTGTCTATGTGTTTTTTATTAAGAAGAATATGAACGCTGCCTATTTTATTAATTATATTCTCAGCGTTGAAAATCACATTCTCAACAACATCATAAACATATCCGTAACCGTCAAGATAAAACTGATAAACATCTCCCGGTTTTTTATGCGCCTGGTCGGGGATTCTGAATTTCTCCAATATCTTTTCAGTAAGATAAGCTCCCTGAATTGTGTTATCTTTGTCAATTATAAAAACTTCTTTTACCAGATCAGCATGATCTCTGTGTACTTCCGCTGCAATTCTCGCAAGCTCCCATGTCTGGCTTTCTGCAAGAAAATCAACACTTGCATGTGCAACTGTTTTTGCAAAAGCTCTACCTGAATCTATGTTTCGATAATAAATTCCGCTTTCCTGGTGCAGATAATTGATAATAAACAGTGTTGAAAGAATCAGAGTAAGAATTGCAGAAGCAATAAGAGAAAATCTGGTACGCATGGAAAAACCAAGGGAAGGTATTATTATGTTTGGTCTGTCATGTACAGAGCGGAATTTTGTTAGCCTGAGTTCATTACCCTCTATGGTTTTTTTATAATCAATTTCGTCAATAAGTTTTCTTATAATAAATATACCAAGACCGCCTTTTTTGCCTATATCCACATATCTCTTAAGATCCGGGTCTTTGCTGTTTCTGGGATCATAAGTATGTCCTTGATCAATCAAACATACTGTTACACTTTTTTCTTTAATAATGATTCTTACTGTTATGTAACCTTCCCAGTCTCTGTATGCATGACGAATAATGTTAGTACCTGCCTCGTCAATGGCCATCTTAAACGAGTTTATTACCTGTTCCGAAACTCCGTATTTTCTTCCTGTTTCAGTAATAAAATTCCTTAAATCAGCCAGATAGTTCATACTGGCAGGAACTTTTATTTCTTCTCTTTTTACATGTTTAAACATTTATCTGCCCGCCGCATTATTGGCTTTCCTGATATGCTGTTATTTTCTTTTTTACACCTTCAATTGCTTCTATTATTTTTATATTTGTAGGATCCAGTTCAAGAGCCTGCTCCCACACCTTTAATGCTTTTTTATAATGACCGTCTCTGTAAAGACTTATTCCTTCTGAAAACTTCTTCTTTACATCAGGACTCATTTTAGTTCTGCCGCCTTCAGCCCGTGCAAGAGCATTTCTGTAAAGCTCCTTTGCTCTTTGATGTCTCGGAGCAAGTTCAGTTGCTTTGCGGAAAAATCTTGCAGCTCTTTTGTAATCTCCTCTGCTGTAGGCTTTTATACCTTCCTGATAATTATATACAAAATCAACGGCTCTGTCAAGTGCTTTAATTTGTCTTAAAACTTTTTGGTACAGTTCAGGATTACCCTGTGCCTGATCTTTTGCCCGCTCAAGAACTCTATATGCTTCCGAAACATTCTCTTGTTTTACAAGCTGCCTTGTTCTTTGAAGCAGACGATCCACCTCTTTATTAAGTTCTTCCTTCGCTTTTTCAATATAACTTGTTATCTGAGCATTCTGAGGATCCCTTTTAAGCGCTTCTTCCCACAAAGAAATAGCCTGCCTGAAATCGCCCTGTTCAAGAGCATCAAGGCCCTGCTTAAACCGGGAATCTACAAATTTATTATCTATTTCCCGCCTCATCTTTTCTCTGTCGTTTTTCAGAAGCTGCTGCTGTCTCTTTTTCTGCAATTCAGATTCTTTTTCACCTGTAATTGCCAGATATTTCTTTGCTTCCCTGTTGTCCGGATCCTCTCTTAATATTCTGGAAAACTCAAGTCTTGCATTAAAATAATCTTCTTTAACAAGATACTCTTTTCCTGCTTTCAGCGCATCCTCTATTCTCTGCGCTCTTTCCTTGTTAATCCGTTCCTGTATCTTTTCCTGAAGCTCTCTCTGGCGCATCTGTCTTAATTCTTCTCTTTTTACTTCTATTGTTTTACCAAAAAAGAATACAAGAGAAAATCTGTGACTTGCAGGAAAGTATAAAGGATCTCCTATCTGCTCTGTACCATAGTCAAGTTTGATATTACGAATCCGGAAACCACCGCCCATACAAAGCTTTCCATTATCATAACCTGCTCTTAAAAATAACATATTACTAAAAGAATATTCAGAACCAAAATGATAGGCAAAAGGTTTCATCTCGTGCTTAACAATATCTGCCAAAAACAGCCACCTGTCGCTGTGGTTTCTAAGATAAAAAACCTTTGCAAGCCCGCCTCTTGCAACAAACGGAATTCTTTCTCCGGAAACTCCCAGTTTCATTCTCGGGCTGATTGCATTAAATAAAACTCCCGAAACATAGAGATTTGACAATATTCCTCTTTTTGCCTGGAAAGCATAATTAAACCCAAAATCACTTCCGAATCCGTTTGTTGAATAAAACCCGAGAACCTGCCTGTTCAGATTTATATTAAATCCAATTGCAAGACTGTTAAACAAATTTAGTGCATAACCAAAAGTTATCTTCCCCCACCAGTAATCAAAAGTCCCGATATCAACAGGAACACCATTCTGCTGCTCAATATGTCTTATTCCGCCTGTTCCGATTCTTGCAACCCCTATTCCAAGAACACCTGTTGATAGTGTGGGATGAACATATCCTGCCATATTGTACTGTGTACCTTCAAAAAGAGTTGTTAATGAAAGCCCCAGAGACTTCTGCTGTACAATAACCATACTTGCCGGATTCCAGAAAAATGCCATAGGCCCGTCAGGAAATGCGCTTCCGGAATTACCAAGTCCAAGTGCCCGTGCTCCTGCTCCGATTGTAAAAGGAGATTCAACCCCTGAATATCCTTCCTGAGCGGACAAAGAGGATACCAACATTAATATTATGACATATGTTATTAATAAAACTTTCTTCATCAGAATGCTTCCTTTAATATTCCGGCCGCGTATCTATTTTACCACTGCTATCTTGGTTTTTTCTATTTTACCGGAGCCTGTTTTCATAACCAAAATATATACACCGTTAAGTACTTTGTTTCCCCTGTCATTAAGCGCATCCCATACAACACTATTTGCAGGTGTATCGTGCATTCCCGCACTGCCCTGCACAGATACTGCATTAAAAGACTTTTTCCACACAAGCTGACCAGTAAGTGTAAAAATTATAAACGTTACATCCGTGGGTTCTTTAAGATAATAAACAAAAACCGTACTTTCTCTTCCCGGCTCACCAAAAGGATTAGGGCTGTTGCACAGAGTTACTTCCTTATCAGGGTAAAAAATTCTTTTAAGAGGCGATTTAAGATCAACCCAGTTCTCTTCAAAAGGTGACTGTACAGGGACATTTATTCCAGAATCTATGTCCTCTGCCATAACAGCTCTATTATCAGGCAGATTTAACTGAAAAAATTCAATATCTGTAGTTTCCAGGATCTGCCCGCAGATTGCCAGGTATCTCGGCTCTTCCACTCTTACAGAAGGCTCCCTGTCAATCTGGTTCAGATATATACGAACAGTATCATCTGTGCTGAAATTTGTTATTTTTCCAAAAATAAGATCCGGCCTGTCCTTATCAACAACCTGAATGGATTTAAATATTTTGTCGGCATTTATCAGGCTGCCGGACTGATTTTCTATAACAAACTTTAACATACTTACACGAATTGGATTAGCTCCCTCAATACCCATATTTTCACACTGAAGCACCATCAAAATAACATTTTTCTCACCCGGCACCAGGATATTCCCCTGATCATCCGGCATGGCAGCAGTTGTAACAGAAAGACTGGCTCCGGCTGTTGTTACTGCTACCGAGTTATGGCCCTGAGAAACATAACAGTCTTCATTTGTATTTTCGTCAAAGGGGAGTTTTACAAGCTGAGCCTCAATTGTTACAGCCTCGCCTGTCATATGATCAGGAGCTGTAATTGTCCAGCTTGCCCTGCCGTTTATCATTTCCTGAACAATTGCATCTCTTGTAGTATATCCTCCGGGAAGATTTCCACTGTCGTCTGTCTTCAATGCAACTTCCGCACTGCCAAGAATCTCCGCATCGCCTGAATTTGATATAGAAGCCTCTATAACAAATTCCTGTCCGATTGATACGGAACCGTCTATTGCATCAGGTGGAGATACTATTTCAAATGATAGAGAAAGATCCGCCTTATTCACTGTAGTAACATAAAGAAAGTCAACATCTCCGTTTACAATAACATCCTGAAGCCGGTCTACTCCCTGAGCGGAAATTCTGAAAACATCCGGCCCTGAAGGATTTTCCGGAGCTTTCACCGGCCACACAACATAATTTGAGAGAACGCTCTTCTGCAGATCATCCTGAGTAGTGTATCCCGAAGGAAGGGACAGCTCCGCAACAAGATTTTTACAGTTATTCCATGAAAGATCTGCTTTTAACCAGAAAAGCTGTCCTGACGAGATTATATTATCCTTTGCTCCCGGCGGATTATTAACAGATAGAGAAGTTTTTATCCAGCTTTGAATTGTTTTTACTGTTACATTGTGAATCTGCTCTTCAACATTTGCATAATTGCCTGTATTTATCTCTCTCGGGAAATCTGACATTCTTATATAGATTTGTGCATCCGGTGTGTTTGTTGACGGAGCTTTTACAAGCCAGACAATATCCTTGTCTATTTCAACTGTCTGTTTTGCCTCCACAGAAACAAGCTCATAACCGGAAGGAAGAGAAATCTGCATTTTTCCTGATTTATCAATCTCTGCACTGCCGTTATTTAAAACACTTACAACTACACGGAACATCTGATTTGTTGAAACAACGTCTTTAAGTTTTTTCCCAGTTGTATCAAAAAGTGTAATTGTAAAATTTAAGGAGGCCGGTTTCTCTATTATTACTTTTGCAGTGGAATCAAGACTTGCCCCCACAGGAGGTTTTACAGTACTGTTTTCAAATGTCGCATCCGTTATCTTTGCTGTAAATACTTCACCCTGAATATTCTCCTCATCTGAAGCTGTAACAAGGAAAGAAATCTTCGTATATTCAGCAGGGCCTAAACCCGCAACAATTCTGCTCATAGCAGATGTTATGGATGAGCCGTTACTTGTAAGAGAAACTTCAACATTTTTTACACTTCTTCCCAAACCGTTCTCAACAACAACATCAACATAAAAATCCTGGTTTATATTAACAGAGCCGTTTCCCGCTTCAGTGACATTCGGAGTATTGACACTTGTGGAAATGATTCTGAAATCTTTTTCTGAAACTACTTTAATAATTGTGTTTCCACTTCCGGAAAGTGCACTGTTATCGTTCTGATCCTTTCCTTTTATGTTAACGGAAATGGTTAAATCTCCGCCAAGCCTGCCTGTTCCGTTAACTATGTATGTTAAAATCCTGCTTTGACCTCCCAAAAGAAGCCTGTCGGAAGTATTTTCAAATCCTTCAGGAGCTTTAATGCTGTAATCATTTTGTGTAATATTGTTTATCATAAAAGAAACATCCTGAGCTGAAGGCTTCTCAATTTCAACCGGAGCTCCCCCTTTATTCTGAACAACAACATCAATTGTCCATGGATCAACCTGTCCACCCTGCACTTCTGAAACAGAGGGTGTTACACCTGCAATATTTATCACTCCGGGTTGGTCAATAACAACTTTTGTGGATGCATCATCGGAAACAATATAGGTTGTATCATTATCTGTATAACCTGCCAGTGTCGCAATAAATTCCTCTCCCATATTACTTGTGTACGCTGCAAGTATTTCTATTCCAACTGTTTTTATCTCCCCACCTTTAAGGTGAGCCACTTCGGTTGTTGCAGGAAAGGACGATGGAAACGCAGGGGCCATTGCATTGGATCTTAACTGAACAACAACATCATGAATTCCGTCTCCACCGGTGTTCTGTATTGTAACAGGCAGAATAAATGTCTGACCTGTATTAACCCTTATACTTGGGCCCATGCTGAGAATAAATAGATTTCCCGCTCTTTCCAGTTCAACTGTTCCCGGTGTGGACATGGACGTATTAATGTCAAGAGCTCTGTTTGTATTGATCTCTGTTCCTGGTACTGAAATGTTTATTGAGCATAATCCTTCGGCATTTATACCCGTACTGTCAATTGTAAATGTTATGGTCTCTTTTTTGTTACCTTCAATAATCCAGTGAGAACCTGAATACACAGGGGGCATATCAACATCCCAGTTTTCACCTGCTGAGAATGAAATAGAAACTGATTCAGAGTCCAGCTGTACAGAGCTGCCTCCTCTGTTTTCAAGTTCAACAACAACCCGCCAGTCTGCCACCTGTCCCTGGGTTACCTGAGTCTGAGAGGGAACAACTGAGGATATTATAACATCAGCAGGAGATACTATATCAATTGTAGCAAGACCCTGGTCTGTTATTGGTTTTCCTGTTGTAGCATTTCTAAGATAAATATAACTTTGAATAACAGCTGTTCCTGTTGCAAGACCTGTATGGTCAATTGTGACAATCAGAGAATCCTTTGCTCCTGCAGGAATAAGATTTGTACCTCTTGCAAAAAAAGTATCCGGCGTTGAAATTATATAATCTGATTGTACTGTATTATCTATGGAAAAACTGATTCTTACACTGTCAAGACTGGCATCAATAATTCCTGAATTTTCCACAATAAGCTTTATTATCCAGTCTGCATCCTGGCCCGCTGTAACAGTGGCTGCCTGTGTGCTTATGTCTGATCTGAGGTTTTCCGTTTTTAAAATTCTTATTCTCGGTGAATCCGATTCAAGCACATTGAACACATTTGAGGTGCCGGTAGGAGCAGGATCCGTTGCTCCGGTCTCTGTTACAGTGATTGAAGTTCCTGTTGTTGCAGCACTTGATATTGTTACATATCCATTCCACACGCCTGAATCAAAATTCCCGCTTTCAGCAGGACTTATTGACCCGGTTTCATCCGATATCTGAACAGTTCCTGTAAAATCCGTAGCAGTATTACCCCTGCTGTCAACAGCAGTTACTGTGATCTGAAATGGTTCTTCCGCAACCTGAGTACTTATTACATCAAGATTAAACGAAGCCACAGGTCCCGGATGTACTGTTATAGTCCCTGTTCTCGCTGAAATGCCGGTATAGGAATCTGTTGCCACAACATATCCCTGTCCCACTGCATCCGAAGAAAACACAACAGAAGAAACATTTGTTGCTGAAAAAGAAGGATTAAACCCTGATGAAGACCAGTCAACCAATTCATCCTGTCTGTAATTGCCATACGGATCATACCCTGCTGCATAGAGATTCAGACCCTGTCCTACCTGAATATCTTCTGCAAAAACCTGTGTTCCCGTACCATTCGCGCCGCTTCTTATAATTATACGGGAAAGCGCAGAAGGCTGCATATTTGGAGAAACTGTTATATTTGATACAGTGTCTGTTACACCTGATGCTGCTCCCTGTATTATTACACCTGTCTCTGCATTAACCAAAGTCTGATATGATTCACCTGTTCCGTTTTCAACAACAATGTTATGAAAAACCGGAGAAGCACCCGACGGAGAATCTCCTCCTCCGGTCTGTGCGGAAACTGTTACTGTCCCTCCCCATGCATTGCCGTACAGATCATGAGCATCTGTAACAATAAGTGAAAAAGGCGTACCTGCAACCTGATTTCTTCCACAGCTCAGTTCAAAACTATTTATATTACCCGGAAGCACAGATATATCATTGGAACTTAATGAAACCGAACCTGACTGCACGGTAAGCTTTTGAGAAGGGCCTGTGTAAAGCGCAAAATCCACGCCACTGAAATTTTTTACTCCTGCAGACCAGCCTGTTCCGTCATCATTGGGAACTGTCTGCTGATACGGATCCGATGAGGTCCATGTTACAGGGCCTGAAAAATCGGTTTTTACGTTTCTATATCCGTCATACGCTGTTACTGTTATATCATTTGTAAAAGCAACGCCTGCTGTTACTGAAGCGGGGATTCCCGTAAAATTTAATTCATATAACGGTCCGGGATTTACAACAATATTACCTGTTGTTCTTGACAAAGACTGGGCAGTACCCTGCATTACTGTAGTTGCAGTTAAAGTCAAAGTCTGATTTGCGCTTCCTGTACCATTTGTTACAAAAACATTATTTATCGCAGGAGGTGTTCCATCCGGCGCATTATAAGATGATGGTGATATGATTGAAACTTCAACCTCTCCTGTCCACGGATTACCCATTGTATCCACAGCGGAACTTACACTTAAAGAAAACGTTGCACCTGCAGTCTGAGGACTTGAAGCGCTTATTACAAAATCATCAATAAGGCCGGGACCAACAACAATAGGGCTGGTTACTCTTTCAACCCCGTCCACACTTGTACTAAGTACTGTTGGTACAGAATTAACAAGAGTCTGATCCGAAGAGCCGCTGTTTGTCGTCACATTAATATTATTTAAAGAAGGTGAGTGACTGTCCGGAGAATCTCCACCTCCTGAAAAAACTGCAACAGTTATACTTTTTGACCCTGTCCATGAATTACCATATTGGTCAAGTATGTTACTGACCTGTAAAGGAAAGGCCACTCCCGCTGTCTGGTTTATTCCTGTGGGAACACTAAGATCATAGGATGCTATATCCGGATGCGATGTAACTGTTATTGCACTGCTTGTACCTGTAGCAGATGAGACGCTCTGGTCTGTAACAGTAAGAGTTTGAGAAGGCCCGTTATATAGAATAAAACCTGATCCGGCAAAATTCTTTACTCCTGAAGACCACCCTGTTCCGTCATCAACAGGAACCTGGGCAGGATACGGATCAGAATCTGTTGAGCTCCATACAACATTACCTGAATAGTCTGTTTTTACATTACCGTACTGATCATATGCTGTTACAGTCACACTTGATGGAAATGTACTGCCTGCAGTTACTGAACCCGGCTCATTGGAAATTATAAATCTTCCTATAGTACCAGGTAATACTGTAATTGTACCTGTCTGCTGTTCCAGATGTCCGACGCTCAATTCTATAACAGTAGGCTGTGCATTATAGAGTGTTTGATCAGCCTGGCCATCTCCATTGTGCACTGTAATTGTATTTAAAACAGGAGAATAACCGTCCGGAGAATCACCACCGCCTGATGCAATATAGACCCATCCGTTTCCTGACCAGTGATTGCCGTATCTGTCAACAGCATCCTGTACCTGGATACTAAAAGCTGTTCCTGCTGTCTGAGTTGTGTTACAAACAATTGTAAAAGATGCAACCTGATCTTCAAATAAAATCTCAAAAGAACCTGTTCCGGTTTCAATAATTGTGTTTGTGACAGTCCTTGTGTCCATGTTTAAATTATAAACCAATGCACTGGTAGCATTTGTGATTGGGTCCAGCTGAATGGACAACTGGCCTGCTGCAGTATTTGTTCCGTCACCATTTCTCTGTATTATTAAATCCGTACCTGTATTACTTTCAGTAAAAGTTCCGTCTATATCACTGGAAACAACCTTGGCTGAGCTTACATCAAAACCTGAAGGGAAAGAAAAAACAATTCTTCCGTCTGCAGGTAGTGTTGAACTTGTAGTAAATGTTATTGTGTAAGAAGTTGTTGCTCCTGCCTGTTGGTCCGCAATTGATATGTTAATATTTGTTATCTGTGCATAAATATTAACAGATAAAATCAAAAACAACAAAGCAGTTATAATCAAATTTTTCAGCTTCAAAATCGCATTAAATGTAAAAGTCATAACCAACCCTTTTATGTTTGCCGGAATGTAGCTTTATGAGAATTTGCAAATAATATACCATAAGGAGGATATTTAATCTGCAAACATTGTAACATCAATAAACATAATAAGATAAGAGAATAAATACAAAAGAATATAAATTTGAGGAAAAGAGCATCATTATTTATTTGGTCAAATATCGGCCACTATTTCAGCATTGCTCTTAAAAGCAGCATTAATCCTTTACCGTCGTTTTGCGCTAATTTCAGGTTTTTGCTGCTTTCTTCGTACCCGGGATTCAGGTCTTCTGCCTTTTTAAAATGATGCAGCGCTCTGTTAAACAAATTTCTGCACTCAATTAAATAAGCAATGCCAAGTTTATTGTGAAGATCCGGAAAATCAGGATGCTTTTCTGTTAATGATTTTAGCTTTTTAACATAGTCATGAACAGATTTTAAATTTCTTCCTTTTTCTCCGTAAAGCAGATTAAGATAAAAAATACCATCAAAACTCAGATCAATAACAGGGGGTATATTTTTAATAATTTCATCCATTAAAACAGAAGCTTCTTTCCATTTATTGGAATGAAAAAGCCTCATTACCTTTTCGGATCCTGCGGATCTATATCTTTCGGAAATTGCAATAGCCCTGGAAAGATTTTCTCTTGCCATCATACTGCACTCTTCTATATCCTTCAATCCTTGAATTATCCTATTACTCAAAACCGCTTCCGTAAAAACTCTTGAGATATAAAAAAGCGCATCTGCATATGAAGAGTTAATTTCAACAGCTTTACGGAACGCACTGGCAGCTTCCTGCAGTTTGTTCTGCTCAAAACATACAACACCAAGGTTCATCCACAAATCAGGGTATTCGGGAAAAGCTTTAATTCCGTTCTTAAGAACTATTTCTGCTTCTTCTTTCCCTCCCTTTTTACTATAGGCCTTTGCAAGGTACTTGTAAACCTCGCCGCTTTTTAAATTATACTTTATTGCAAGTTCAAGTTCACTTATTGCTTCATCAAGAAGATTCCACTTTAAAAACTGCGCCCCCAGCTCGCAAAGGCTTCTTGCATGTTTTATAGTTTTTATTTTAAGAGAAATATCATAAAGCAGTTCTATTTCACCAATACAATTCAGGTGCAACGATTCAACGTACTCTGGTATTTCTGACTTTTTCAGTCTCTCAATAAGCGGAAATTCTTTTTTAACAAGCAGTCTGCCGCTGTCAAAAAGCTCAGAAATTATTATTCTGTCATCCTCATTCAGACTTGTCTGAAGATATAGTTTTCTTGACCTTGCTTCAATATTATCACTAAAATTTATGCCTGACATAATAAATATCCGGGATGAAAATTAAAACAGGGCTGTCCAAAAAGATATTGTTTTAAAAAGCAAACATTCAACTATACATACTTTTTGGGCGGCCCCGTTAATAAGGTTATTTATAAACTAATCCGCAAGAAGACAGCATATTGCAGCTACATTTACAATATCATCAACACTGCATCCCCGGGAAAGATCATTTGCCGGCTTTGCAAGACCCTGAATAACAGGTCCCACTGCCTCAGCACCTGCAAGCCTCTGAACAAGTTTGTAACCGATATTTCCGGCATTAAGATCAGGAAATACCAAAACATTTGCCTTTCCTGCAACCTTGCTTTCCGGAGCTTTTCGTTTTCCTATAGCCTCAATAATTGCTGCATCTGCCTGCATCTCTCCATCAACAAGTATATCCGGAGCTTTTTCTCTTACAAGTTCTGTTGCCTCTTTTACCTTATCAACCATAGGATGATTTGCACTGCCGTAAGTTGAAAACGAAAGCATTGCAACAACCGGATCAACACCAGTAAGACTTTTATGAGTTTTTGCACTTGCAATAGCAATACTTGCAAGTTGTTCCGGATCCGGATCCGGAATAACAGCACAATCCGCAAAACTGATAATTTGATCCCTTCCCGGCACAATCATAAGAAAACTGCTTGATACTGCTGTTACATTTTCTGCAAGCCCTACACATCTTATTGCAGCCCTCATAACATCGCCTGTACTGTTAACAGCTCCTGCAAGGCTTGCATCAGCCTCACCCATTCGTAGCATCATTGCACCAAAATAGAGAGGATCCTTAACAGTTTCGTATGCTTCTTGTTCCGATATGCCTTTATGTTTTCTTATTTTATAATATTCTTCTCCGTACTTTTTAATCCCTTCAAATTCAGAAGGATTAATAATATCAATACCTGTTAAATCTACATCAAGACTACCGGATCTTTTCATTACAGAACCACCTGTGTCAAGCATAGTTATTTTACAAATACCCTGCTTTACAAGAATCTCTGCGGCTTTTAGCATACGCTCATCATTACCTTCAGGTAAAACAACTCTTTTGTCTAATTTTTTTGCTTTTTCTTTTATTTTTTCTGTAAAAATCATGTTGACTGTATCTCCCCGTTTAATTTAAAAAAACTTTTCTTGAAGTGCTTTTTTCACAACTTCCGGAACAAAACATGACACTTCTCCACCGAATTTTGCTATTTCCTTGGCAATTGTTGAATTAATATAGGTGTATTCTTCACTTGGCATCAGATAAACCGTTTCAAGATCAGGCATCAACTTTCTGTTCATAAGAGCCATTTGAAATTCATACTCAAAATCAGAAACAGCTCTGAGCCCTCTTATAATTGCACATGCTCCTTTTGATTTTGCATATTCAACAAGAAGTCCGTCAAAAAGATCAACTTCTATATTTTTTCTGCCTTTTACAATCTGCTCTATCAAATCCTTTCTTTCTTCCATAGAGAAGAGAGGGTTTTTATGCGGATTGTTTGATACAGCAATAATTATTTTATCAAAAATCTGTGAAGCTCTTGTTACAAGATCAAGATGACCGTTTGTAACAGGATCAAAAGTACCTGGATAAACTGCTGTCCGCATTGTCAAACTTCCTTTCTGTAAATTGAAATTACAGACGCACCGAACTGTTTTTGTCTCTGCAGGATCATGCTGTGTTCCATTGAATCTCTGTCATGTCTCTCATGCTCAATTATCAAAAGACCATCATGTTTGAGAATATCAGTACTGCCAACAGCTTTGACTATTTTTTCACGAAACATTCCCTTAAAAGGCGGATCTGCAAAAATAAACTCATATTTGATATCTGAGGAACCTTGCAATTTTATTATTTTAAAAACATCTCCTCTTATAATTTCAGCTTTTCCCAGAAAAGAACAAAGCTCAAGATTATGACGTAAAATTTTTAAACTCGCAAAGGACTTTTCAACAAATACTACTTTTTCCGCACCTCTGCTTATTGCATCTATCCCGAATGATCCTGCACCTGAAAAGAGGTCAAGGAAAACCGCTCCCTTAACCTCCTGTGAAATAATGGAAAAAATAAACTCTTTCACTACACCTGTTGTAGGACGAAACTCATAACCTTTGGGCCCTTTTAGTTTCCGTCCTTTTGCGGTACCTCCTGTAATCCTTATCACTTTTAAGAAGCGCTTCCTTCTATTACTTCAATATCCAGTACCATTTTAAGATTTTTACCTGCCACATCGAGAAGAGATGTGGGAGCAACCATAACCTTTAATACTCTGAAATTACCTTTAGTACTGCATATATGTTTTAAAAATGCAATGATATTATTGTCAGATCCTTCAACCTTTACCCGGATCTGTGTTTTTTTCCTGTTGCTGTAATTACTGACATTAAAAAACTGGAGTTTTTTAACATTAAGATGATTCGTGCTTCCGAGATTCTTAATTTTGTTTGAAATGTCCTTTGCAGTAAAACTACCTTCCATACGCACCGTACTTTTTGAAACAGGTGAAGGAAATTTTCCGGAAATGACTCCCCAATATCTGTATTTTCCACCGCTTTTATGGCTTTCTTCCGGAGATATTTTTATATCTTTAATATTAACCAGTGTTTTTAATTCTTCTGCAAGTTTTTTTGCTTTTCCGGGTACTGCTGAACTGTATTCAACTGCAAAACCTTCTTCAAAAATAAGAAGAGCTCCGAACTGCTGTTCTGATGAAAGTTTTGTAATTAATTTATCAGACATTAATGCATATTTGCCGTACAGATCATCTTGTCTCTTAAGGGTCTGCTGAACCGGAGTATTTACACGTTTCTGCACTGTGCTTGTTTTTATTGCGGCCGGCTGTGCTGCCGCCTTTTTGCTTGTATCGGTTTTTACGCCCTGAGCTGCCAGTTTCTTTTTTTTCATTTCTTCAATAAGTTTCTGTACATCGGGTCTTTTACTGGTGACTTTAACCTGTTTTTTTGCAATCTCTTTTTGTTTGGGAACCATTACAAAATAATAAAAGCCTGCAGCAACAACAACAATGCCGAGAAGAATCCATAAAAATACTGAAGAGCCCCCCTTAGTTACAGCCTTTCTCCCGCCTGTGTAATCACCCAGTTCCTTTTCATCCGGAGTTTCGTCAAATTCCGGCATAACATCGTCCAGATCAGTATCAGCCCCCAGAAGATCGTCATCAAAATCAGAAGATTCATTTTCCAATCCTATGGGTTGATTTTCGTCCGTACTGCTACTGTTCAGATCACCTGCAAAATCTTCCCCCAACAGGTCTCCCAGGCCCTCGTCAAGGCTCTCTTCCTGCCCGTTATCTTTTTTTTCTTCATCTGCATCATCTTCCTGAAAAAGGTTGATATCTACCATAAGATTCAAACCTCCTGTTTTATAGAAATTAATTTAAATAATTCAAGATGCATTTTCCACAAGGGCAGGAGACTGCTTTACAACTGCCCCGATTGCTGAAGTAAATCTATCGGGATTCTCTGCTATTGTTTCAGACCCTCTTAATGCTGCATTCAATCTGAGTTTTTTAAAAGGGTTAAAAATTGTTACCGGGGTTTTTGATATTGACCTTATATGATCTGTAAGATTTTCAGCTGCTTTACCCCCCAAACAAAAAATCTCTCCGAAATCATCTATACCTTCACCAAGATCATGACCAAACAAAAGTTTTTTCAGCTCTTTTTCAATATGGTTGTAAATAATCGAAATATCTATGTCCGTATTTTCATGATCCGAATACTCTAATGTCTGTTTAAGAAAAAACTCTCTTTTTTTCAAGACAATAATGTTTATACAGCCGCTGCTCGTTTCCAGAATCAAATAGGGAATATTTTCTTTTAAATCATTGCTTTTTATAAGCACTCTTATTTTTGAAAATACACCAACATCAATATTTATCAGCCTGAGCCCTGCATTTCTGACCATTCTGTTAATATTTGAAACTATCTGGTTCCTGATACAAATCAAAAGAAAAAGAGGGTTTCCTTCTTTTGTCTGAAAAGGCAGCTTTTCAAAATCAACTACATACTCATTTAAAGGAGATATTAGGAATTGTTCTGCTTCCCACAGAAGATGCTCCCTTGTCATATCCTGATCAAGCCCCAGAGGTACAGGTACTTTTTTGATATGAACCAAAGAGCTGTCAATAACTATTCCTGCTTTTTTTGAACGGATCTGTCCAGCCTGAATCAAAGAGACCAGAGCATCTTCCACGGAATTAAGTTCATCAGTGTCTGCCCTGAAAAGCTCCACCCCGAAGGTATGAATTAACTCCTTTTCAGCTACGTTAGTAATAAAATTACCATCGCTTTCCACAATTCTTATAGAATCGGGATGGAGCGCTACACCTAAGAATAATTGATCTTCAGAACTCACAAAAAACTCTTAATTATTATTGATTATCTGGTTTTTTTCTCCCAGCTTTTCTTTCCGTCCAAATCAATATAACCGTGACTGCGGATTTCTCCGCCGCCAAATACTTTCTTAAAGAAAGGCAGTTTTAAATCAATATTTACAGTATCACCGGATGCAGTATCAATCTTTACTACAAAGGGTGTTTTTCCGGTATCAACAACAGGACATTTAATCTCAAACTTAGGAACAATAGTTGTATCTACTACTGTAATTTTTAACGGCTCCTGCGCAACCGGACACATATGCATATTTTCAAAAAGCTGATTTCTTAACAATGAAACCAAACCCAGCTTGTACAGCAAGGATTTTTTATTCTGGCCTTTTTTAAGCTCTTTTTTGTACATGCTTACAAGTTTATTTTTATCCGGAAGATTCAGATTATCTACAATTTCGGAAATTCTATCCTCGCCAATAATCATCTTCCATTTTATATTTTTATTAAATCTGTATAAAACACCTTTTTTCATGGTGTATTTCTTTTCTTCCTGACGCCATAAATTATCTTTCTCTATGAGCCATACTTCAAACTTTAAATATTCCCAGAGCTTTTCAGGATTCTGTCCCTGATCTGAAATCCATTTATCGTGCATCTCTCCTGTCCAGGTCAGCCTTCTGTCTCTTTCCCAGAGATTCTTGATAATATTATTAATCTCTTTTTTATTTTTTGCTTTCCATGATTCAAATTCATTGGTAAACAAAGAATCCCTGTCTAATCTCCACAAAGAGTCCCTGATTGTTGCAAAAATTGCTAACAATGAATCAGAAAGTTCATTTTTCTTTTGAATAATCCACTGTTTTTTCCTCTGGTCTCTCCAGTTCTTTTCAACAATTCTTGACCAGACATCTTTGTTGTTTTCTATCCATGTTTCTTTTTCAGCTGCATAGAGAGATTTCCACTGCTCTTTCCACAAAAGCTCCTTGTTTTTCTCCCACAGCTTCTCCTGATACTTGTGCCATACAGTATCTCTTAAAGCCTGGGAAAGTGTATCCATTTCCGCATCCCACCGTTTTTTTCTGTAAATTTCCCACTTTTCCTTTTGTGAAGGAGCCCACACATCTTTGCTCTGTGCAACATTAATCATAGATACAAGCTCTTTATGAAAAAGAGGAGCAAAGTATTTCCACTCTTTAATTTCATTAATTGATTTACCTCTCTGTACTTTTAAATTAGCCCGATTTAAAATCCTTCTCGAAATATCTTCACTGCTTAAAATATCCCAGAAAGTATTTTCTCCAACAAGACCGCGCCAATCTATCGCAGCATCAAGAGAATCATAATTAAACATAGAATCCTGCATAACTGCATCCACTTCATCAACAAGCCTGAATCCAAGAGAATCCCACTCTGCGAGAGCCCACAAAGGTTTCTTCTGGTCAAGCCTTGAAGCGATTTCCTCTCTTAACTGATCAGGAAGATTTAAACCCTTAATCAGATTAACTATTGTTTTGGTGGTTGTAATCCTGTCCCAGTTAATTGTTGAATCAAGAGCATCAATTATTTCAGGATATTTTACAACATTTTCCTTTAATGCAGCTATGTCCACTGCAAAGGAATCTGTGTTTTCCATATAACGATACTCAAGCTGCTGTAGTGCAGACATTCTTTCCCTGCATACATTCTGCAACTCATCCTGCTGCTGCCATGTTTTTGACGGATATGTTATTGTGAAAATTAATCCAGCAGCTAAAACAACGATAAGTATTTCATAAAAAATACTTCCCTTGGCTCTTTCTGCCATTGCTCTTCCTCCTTATTGAAATGGGAGATTGGTTAATGATTACTATTGATTTTTAATAAAAATATAGGGTTCTATTTTTTTAAAAGTCTTTTCTCCTATCCCTCTTACATTAGTAATCTCTTCTAATTTTTTAAACCTGCCTGCAGAATCTCTGTATTTGATAATTTTTAACGCTGTTGCTTTTCCTATACCCGGCAGTTTTTCAAAATCTTCAGCAGTTCCTTTGTTAATGTCTATCTTTATTATACCGGATTTAGTTTGTTTTTTCTCTAACTTGTTTTGCTTTTTATTCAAATCTTCCTGTTTATTGCTTATACCTTCATACTGTTTAAACGAAATACTCGATGTTTGCGGAACAGGACCGAAATTGCTCCTGTACCAATATAAAAATAATCCAGCAATAAATGAAAACAAAAGAAAAATTACTGCTGTTTTTTCTTTTGCAGTAAACCCGGAAAACATTAATCCATAATTCCCTTTTTAACCCGAAACCGGGAAAATATCCTTTTGCCCGGAAAGTTTGTCAAAAAGCTCCTTTGACTCCTTTGATAATTTCTCAGGTACCCAGACATTGACTCTGACAAGCTGGTCCCCGCTCCCCCTTCCGTTTAAATGAGGAACACCTTTACCTTTCATCCTGAGAATTGTACCAGACTGAATCCCCGGGTCTATTTTTAATCTCGCCTTACCTGTTAATGTAGGAACTTCAACATTGTCGCCGAGAACCGCCTGGGTTATACTTATATTAAGATCATAAAGAATATCATCACCGTGTCTTGTAAAAATTTCATCCTGCGCTTCAAGGATAAAAACATATAAATCTCCCGCCTGCCCTCCGTGAGCCCCTGCATTTCCTTCACCGTTAAGTGTTATGTAATTTCCTTCAGCAGCTCCGGCAGGTATGTGAACTTTTAGTTTTGCTTCAACAGGAGTAATGCCTTTACCGTTACATTTAGGACACTTATCCTTTATTATTTTGCCTCTTCCTCTGCACGCAGGACATGTTGAGACATTTACAAACTGACCGAAGATAGATCTGCTTACCTGTTTAATCTGGCCTGTACCGTGGCATGTTGTGCACGTAACTATACTGTCAGCACTTGCTGCGCCGGTTCCGGAGCATTCCTCACATCTTTCCATTCTTTTGATTTTTATTACTTTGTCAACTCCGGATGCGATCTCCTTTAATGTAAGCTTTAATTTAATCTGAAGATCACTACCTCTTGCAGGCCCTCTTCTTCTTGCAGATCCTCCTCCAAAGAAATCATCAAATCCGCCGAATCCCTCCATAAAGGTTCTTAATGCAGAAGAAAGGTCAAAATCAAATCCGAATCCGCTGAACCCGCCTGCGCCGCCTTTTAATCCGTCATGACCGAATCTGTCGTATCTTTCCCTTTTTTCCGGATCACTTAAAACCTCATATGCTTCAGCAGCTTCTTTGAATTTTTCTTCTGCTTCTTTATCACCGGGATTTCTGTCCGGATGATACTTCATTGCAAGCTTTCTGTAGGAACGCTTAATCTCTTCTGTATCAGCGTTTCTTTCAACACCCAAAACTTCGTAATAATCTCTTTTTACCATTTTTCTCAGCTTTCCTCAGAAATCTCTATTTACTTACAACTACTTTTGCATGCCTGAGGATTTCTCCGTTAAGCATATACCCTTTTTCATATTCTTCAACAACGGTTCCGGAAGGAACATCTTTTTTCTCAACCTGCATTAAAGCCTCGTGCTTCTCAACGTCAAAGGGTTTGCCAACTGATTCAATGGGTGTAAGTCCGTATTTTGAGAATACAGACATCAGCTTTTGATGGATAAGCTCCACACCTTTCAGCAGATCTTCTTCACCGGAATTCTTTTTTGAAGCTTCCAAAGAACGTTCAAGATCATCAACAACCGATAAAATATCTTTTATAAGATCCTTATTTGCACTCTGAATAATGCGGGCGATTTCTCTTTCGTTTCGTTTTCTCATATTATCCAGTTCAGCAGTCCTTCGCAAAAGCTGTTCTTTTAAAGATTCAGCTTCTTTTTTCAGATTTTTTATCTGAGACTGCAGTTTCTTTTCTTTAGCCTGCAGATTTTTTCCTGTTGACTTTGCCCGCTTTTTATCTGTTTTTTTTGTTTCTCCCTGATTTTTTTCTTTCCGGTTTTTTTTATCTGTCATATTAATAAACAACTGCTCCCTTTAACTTAAAGATTTACTCATTGTTTTTGCCACATAATTTACAAGAGGAATAATTTTATGATATCTCATTCTCATAGGTCCGAGAACTCCGAGAGTTCCCACATCTCTTCCTCTCTTATAACTTGCAGAAACAATCGTAAATGGTTGTAATTCTTCTTTTCTGTTTTCTCTACCGATTTTTATATCCACATCATCTGTTTTGCTTGTAAACAATCTTATAAGACTCTCCTTGTCATCTATTAATGAAAAAAGGGGCCTTATTCGCTCAACCGATGAAAACTCCGGCTGTTTCAGAATGTTACTGGTTCCGGAATAATGTATTTCCTTTGTTTCCGAAAAATCAAAAAGCTCATTGGAAAAACCGGATATTTCTTCAAGAAAATATTTATGCGATCTGTTAACGTCTCTTATTCTTTCCTTAATTGTCATCCTTATCTCTTCAAGAGTAAGCCCGCTAAGTCTTTCATTTAATATTGAGCTTGCTTCTATCAGCAGATCATCATTTATATCTGAATCTATTTTTAAAACAACGGTTTTAACAAGCCTGCTTTTTACATGGATAACTGCCAGCAGTTTTCCTTCTGTAAGGCGGATCAATTCCAGACGATCAAAAACACCCCATGACATCCACGGAGTAATTACAACGCTCAGCTCTTCCGAAATCCGGCTCATAATCTTTGAAGCTTCTCCCAGGATTTTATTAAGATTCCCTCCTGCTCTTGCAATTGATTGTTTTACAGCTTTCTTTTCATTCTGTGACAGTTGTCCGGATTTCATCAATGCATCAACATAAACCCTGTAACCTTTTTCAGTAGGAACTCTGCCTGCTGAAATATGCGGTTGTGACAGATATCCCATTTCCTCAAGATTTGACATCTCGTTTCTTATTGTTGCAGGGCTGAAGTTTAATCTGTATTCTTTAACAAGGTGCTTTGATCCCACTGGTGCAGCAGTTTCAACATACTGTTTTATTGTGCACCTTAAAATAACTTTTTGTCTTTCGTTTAATACATTCATAACTTCTAACTGATTTAAAAATATAATTTTCCACCTGTAAAGCATTATAAGGTAAGAATTTTTGTAAATTCTGTCAAGACAAAAATAT
>Ga0190359_1000128_pt1 | contig 48040 bp, 37 predicted proteins | sample 48721823_MG_FD_161269 | JGI IMG/M metagenome (GOLD analysis project Ga0190359, IMG submission 161269) | Hydrothermal vent microbial mat bacterial communities from Southern Trench, Guaymas Basin, Mexico - 4872-18-2-3_MG | ecosystem: Environmental > Aquatic > Marine > Hydrothermal vents >...
CTCCAATGTTCTCCCGTCTCCCCCCGGAGCGGTGATCGCATCCTCCTGGAGGCTGTTCCCGGCAGGGACGGGGGAGGCCTGTGATCCCGCCTCGCTTGCGGTTCCACCATCCTCCAGTGGTGCCGATACACTCTCATCATCCCCTGCGACCTCGATCTCCCGGGCCGGGGGTACCGGTTCGCCCGCTCCCTCGATGGGTCGATGGTATGAACCTCCCTCCTCCAGCTGCTGGCCGGGTGGCAATGGTGCCGGTGCTCCTTTCGCTTCCGTTCCGGCTCCCGAACCTGCGGGAGGCAGAGAGGCCCCGCTCGATCCCGGGAGGGTCTGCCGGGAGGATTCATGAAGGAGGGGGAGGGCGGATGGCGGAGGTGCCGCCATCATCCTCCTTTCCCGGGAGGACCGGTATGCTATTATCGAGATTACAGCAACCAGGCCGGAAAGGAGCAGTATCCCCAGTACGAGGAAGAACACAAGCAGGTCCGGTCCGGTATCATCCGGGGAGAGAGATGACGGCCCCACATCACCCCCGGGTGACGGGTACTGGAAATCCAGCGTCTCGTTCATCCATATCTCCCGTCCCAGATCGTCGATGACATGAAGCGCCCCTCGCAGGGGCAGGCCGGAAGCGATCCCATTCCCTTCCCAGAGTCCGAAACCCGCACCCTCATGGAGTTCCATCTCGCCCACCACGGAATCGTTCCCGTCCAACAGGATCAGGGTTACCGAGACCGGTCTGGAGGATGCGGGGAATACGGCGATGTATATTTCTGCCTCGGTTGTGAGGTTGGGGTGAACCGTGACACTACCCTCGTCGAAGATGGGGTAGTCGGCATCGAGAGAGAAAAGGTTCCCGACCTCGAGCAATGCCGAGAAACCGTCCTGGTCCACTGCGGTCACCCGCAGCGAGTATATCCCCACCTCCCAGGTCCCATCTGTGGAAATACGGGCGGCATATGCTCCGCTTCCCTGGTTCTTGAGATAGATTTCCCTCTCGTTATCGCCCGGGTCCGATAGGACCGCGGCAACGGCAGGGGGCATAACGGACTCGTCAGGGTCCGACACCGGGATCATCACCGAAATGGATGCCCCCCTCGTGAAGCTCCCACCGGGAGGTCCGTCTCCTTCCTCATATGAAATGACGGGCTCCCCAATTATCGGCGGGGTGCCGGAAACGTGAAAGAGTTCATCGACCCGCAGGGTGGCGCCCGCCCTCTCGTCATCCTCGACCGTGGTGGTAAGGGAATACGTTCCGAGAGCCAGTGATGCCCCGGATATGGTGAAGGTCTCCTCCCTGCCGCTCTGCAGGGTCATTTCCTTTTCGAAGATGGTGGTCCCGTCACCCTCTGCGGGACCGAACACAGCTATCCTTGCATCCTTTGCGCTGGACCCTTCCGGGTCGAGATAGCGGATGGTGAAATGCGTTTCCTGAAGTCTCGTGATGTTCCGCGGTCCGCTGTCCACCAGGACAATGGAGGGTGGAATGTTGAAGGTCATTATCTCCGCCGACCACGATGCTGTTCCCCCGTCCCTGTCAGTGATGGTCGTGACAAGACCCCATTCGCCGGAAGCCTCGTTCACCGGCAGCTCGAAAAGGAAGGAACCCTGACCGGATCCGGTCATCGTGAAATTGACGGGGTCTATCCTTCCACCGAGAGCTCTCTCCGCATGGGCAGTGGGGATGATGCTGCCTTCCTGCGAATCCGGGTCGATCCAGCTGACGTTCAGGAGGAACGTCCCGCCCCTGGGGATGCCATTACCCTCATCGGGCAGCCCCAGAGTCCCGTTGATGGATGGTTCATGGTTCAATACCTTGAACCTGCTGTAAAGGAGCTGTTCGGAAAAGGAACCCATCGGGTCAACGTATCTCCCTTCAACGGAATAGTAACCGATGGAAGCGTTCCATGGAGGTACGAACCGGAGCATGAACGATTTCGATACCCCGTCGACGGTAGTGTTCACGAGCTGCGGTTCGTACACTTTCGCGAGGGGGCCCGTGATCATCACGTCGAGGTTTTCATATTCCACATCCCCATCATCATCCGAAACCGTGGCCCAAAAGTCAAATGGAACGGTGCGGACAGCATTGAAATCTTCCAGGGATATATCCAGAGTCGGTATCGAGTTGACCGTCAGCTCTCCTTCCCACTGATCGTTCTTGAAGTCATACTCCCATATGGACCTGTCACCGTTCAGGACAACACGGAACATGTGATGCCCTATCAGGGGCTCATCCACGGAGGAGATGTTGATGACGAGATCCCCACCTGCAGAGATGGAGACGCGTTCTTTCCATACCGATGTGTTGTCCACGAACAGTTCCACCAGTCCGTCGACAACATCACCCCTCCCTTTATTGTGAAGGGACATGGAAAGATGGGGGATTCCGTTCTCATCAACCAAGGCCCTGACGGGTTGGGGAGTGTCGGAGAAACCCATATCGGGTCTCTCGTCGAGGTAGGGTGTGCATTTGGGGTCTCCCACTACATACCCCATCCATGACCCGAGCTCGGATCCCATCCAGTAGGATTCCGCCAGGCTGTATCCGCTGTAGTAAGCCGGGAACAGTATGTCCGCATGCGAGATCGCGCTGATGAAAGGCTCCCACGCATACCCCTTCACTCCCGTTACCCCGTCCCGTATCAGGTCGGCTATGAGGGACTGCCCGTACCAGGTCCCGTAATTCTGGGATCTCCCACCCGTGGATACTATAGTTTCCGCGATGGAACCGGGGAGCCATTTGTTATGGGGTCTGATGACCCTCACCCTCATATTGTCAAAGTAGACGATCCCCTCACCAGTCAGGTCAACCGCGAACCTCAGCCTGGAAAGACCCGAAACGTTCTCTATGGGGTCCTGCGCTGTTCTCCAGCTGCGTGTCCCGGTCATGTTGAACAGCTCGTGGAAAAGAACCCTGTTTCCGGACCGGTCATAACCTTTCACGTACATCCTTGCCCTTCCAGACACCCCCTGGAGCAGGGCGGTCCCCTCGATGTAGTACCTGTGGTCCTCGAAGGTCAGGTCGATATCCTGGTATGCGGATTGGAAGCCGGAGGAGCTGCCGTTCATCATCAGCGACCATGAACCGGATCTTGCTTGGGAAGAGGTCCTTTCAACGGATCCGTTATCAACCGATACGGTCCAGCTGCTCGGTATCGTCCCCGTCCCCGTCTCGAAGCCCCCGTTGGTCACATGCTCAACGGCCCATCTCGCATCGTTCGAGCCCCATGAGAAATAGGCCGAAACATTCTCCAGATCCGTCATGAACGTGCTGTTGCTGTCGAGATGCGATGGCCATCCGTTCTCCCTGAGCCAGGAGTCCGCGTTGGTCATCCACAGGTTTCCCACACCGTAGCCGCCGCTGGATATCCCCTTTGAGGGGTCCATGTCCAGATAGGCGACCCCCCTGACCCCGAGGGAAGGTTCCGCAAGGTCCACGAGCCTTTTTGCCTCTTCAAGTGTATAGCCCGTAAGTCGGGTAACAAGCCTGATACCGTATTCTTCCCTGGAAAAGGGGTCTAGCGAGTCGGTATCTTCCTTGAAATAGGGATTGGGTATCCACCACCTTCCGTGAATGGCGCCCTCGTATTCGGAATCCATCAGCATGAGCTCGGAATCCACCGAGGCGCTGCTGTAGTATCTCTGGTCGTTCATGTTCGTGTGGCCCGAGGTGATCTTCAGGGGCACTCCCTTTGTCGTGACCAGATAGTTGATCCTGTCCGTGAGACCCCTCTCCGAAAGGTTCTCCTTGATCTGGGCCATCATATCATCGAACTGGTCGAAATCGATGATCTCCGTGGTGGGAGCGGTGATGTTGATGATATTCTCAACGGGCAGCCCCCTTCTCATGGCGAAGTAGGTGCCTATCTCCCTCGATATCTCCGAGTTGTCGTTCACAATCAGGGCGGTATCCTCGTACGTGATGATGCCGCCGTAGAGTCCCGTGATATTTGTCCCGCTGCGGGTCCATGTTGACGGGACCGGCCCCGAAGATGTCCGATGGTCATCCGTACCTGCCGCGAGCATGCCGGAAGATAGAAGCAGCAGAAGAATGACGGGAACATTCATCCATAGGGTTCTCATGGTATCACTCCTGCGAAACGGGGGGTCATATTCCGGGTCATGAATAATAAACCCATTGGTCAATTCATATCCGTCATCCTACGGAGCTGCAGATCCTTCCTATCTCCCTCAGCAGGTCAGAAAGAGGCATTCCCTGGCTCCATTCCATGACATAGTTGCCTCCGGGTGTCTCCCGCAGCGACGGGATCTTGCGGTTGAGTATCCTGGAGAAATATCTGAGCCCCTCCAGTTCTATGGTGAATACCCGCCACGGATCTCCCTTCCGACCCTTGAGCCTGAAAGCGTAGATGGGGAACGTATTTGCCCTTATGCAATCTTCAAGGAACATTTCCAGCTGTTCCTTCAATCGGGGCTGGCTGAGATAGATCTTGGGGTGAATGGATGACTTCACCTCTATCGGGAACGAGAGTTCACCCCTGAGGGCCACCAGATCCGTTCCGAAAGAGCCCGCACCCCTGATGACCATGAAGGGGAATGATTCCATCACCTCGAAACCGGCACATTCATGTGCATCACAGGTCTTCTTCATCCTGGCAAGCTGGGCCATGTCCCCCTCGAGGAGCTTCTTGAGCTCCCTCTCATAATCAACTCCCATCGCTTCATGGAATTCCTCAAGGAGATAATAAGGGGAATGCGGGGGAGATGAGCGAAGATACTATATCTTGTCGAGCCAGGTGGGGTTCCTGTCCACCATCTCCTTCAATCCTATCATCTGCCTGATGAGCTTTGCGGCAAGTGAAGGGGTCACCTTGTCCTCGGCATCGGGGCAAACCTCCGTGATATCCATGGCCATGATATTGTGTCTGAGCTCCTGGATGAGATGCAGCACATCCCATGATGTCAGCCCCCACGGTTCGGGCGTCCCCGTTCCGGGTGCATATGATGGATCCATGCCATCCACGTCTATGCTTAGATAGATCGGTCTATCCTTGATGGACAGGGCACTGTCCCATGCCTCGACCACACGGTGCATGGAACCCTGCATGACCTGTTTCGAGGTGACATGGTTCAATCCCATCCTGTCCGCATCCTCCACCTCCTCCCTGCATCCGGACCTCGTTCCGACGATCACCAGGGAATCAGGCCCCCATTTCTCGAAGATCCTCCTTGCCACACATGCGTGGGAATGGGGATTGCCCAGGTATTCCCTCCTGAAATCAAGGTGCGCGTCCACTATGACGACCAGCCCTCCCTTTTTCATGAAAAGCTCCATGAATCCATCCACCGCGCCCTCCGTCGGGGAATGTTCACCTCCCATCAATATCGGGAACTTCCCCTGTTCGAGAATGAAACCGGATACGGTTCTCGTGTCAGCTATCATCCTTTCCTGGCCTTCGACCGTGTTCTCCAGGATGATGTCACCGATATCCACCATGCCGATATCCTGCAGATCCACATCAAGGTCCATGAGGTAGGTCTCGAAGTTGTATGACTCCTCCCGAATGTATTCGGGACCCAGGGCCGCACCGGAACGGTATGAGGATGTGGCGTCGAAGGGGACACCGTACATGACGTACTTTGCCCTCTTGAAATCATTCCCGCAATCTGCAAAGACCCGTTCCGGCTCCCTGAGGTCCAGGTCCCTGTCCGTCATGGGACCCAATCTCCCTCAGACCCTCGTTATCTGTCTCCTGCCCAGCGCATCCTGGTAGGAGACCTCCTGGCCTGCCTCTATCTTGTCCCTGAACTCCTCGGGGATCTCGATATTGAACATCTCGTATGATTCCATATCCATGAGCTGTGCCTCGGTCCCCTGTATGGAGACGACCTGTGCTATTCTCTTCTCGATGATGGGGACCTGCACCTTGTGGGTCACAGGGGCCACCATCGATCTCTTGTTCCCCGTGAAGATTCCGATGGCAACGATCCTTGCCTTCGCCTCACCATGCTTCCCCGGTTTGGATGTTGTAAGTTCAATGATCTTGCACGGCTCGTCATCGATCACCAGGTATCTGTTGACCTTGAGCTCCCTCACCTGCTGCATGGTCCAGGACATTTTCTCGACACTCCTTGTTCGTGTGCCATAAAAGGGGCGGTATTATAAATATTTTTGATTGGGGAGCGGCTCCTGGAACAAGGCAGGTCGATGAGAGAGACCCCTGTGAACTTCCCGAAGATGGGTGGAATTACCCGATAGATTATGGTCGATTCTTTTAGCAAATACTTTCGAGTCCCAAGAAAGGCGCTCTGCCCTTTCTCCGATGCTGGCGGCACAAGTTCGATTCACCAGGGGGCGAATATGGATATGATTATCCATGCAATAACAAGGAAAAAATAACCTGCCCCAAGACCTATTCCAAGGAAGGCCATCATCTTCTTCTCTTCGGTTCCCTTCACGAGGGCAACTATGCCGATAACTATACCCAGGACAGCTCCCAGGAACCCGATAAAGAACACTGACCATATCAAACAGGTGAAACATGTGATTATGAACCCACCAAAAGGAAGAATCCACTCAAGAATATCAAGGGCCATTCCGAAAAGAAGGATCACTATCCCAACACCACCGGCGATGGCAGAGAACTTCGCGAATTTGTCTGCATTCATGTCGGAGATCATCTTGTCCAGATCATTTTTTTTCTTGCCTTTCTCCTTCTTATCATCTTCTTCCAGATCATCATCCGCATCTTCGTCCTCTTCATCTTCTTCTTCAGCCTCCGTTTCCTCCTCGCCTTCTTCTTCCTCCTCTTCGTTTTCTTCCTCCCCCTCCTCCTCTTCACCTTCCGTTTCCTCTTCGGTATCCGGCGGAGCCGGAGCTTCCTTCGGAGCCTCTTCTTCTTCCGCTTCTTCTTCTATAACTTTATCTTTCTTGTCCTTTTTTGGCAAAATCAAACACCCCCTATTATCTCTATGAAACCCGTTTGTTGATTGTCGATGGATTTATAATAAATTGTCGGGCCCGAGGATGGAAGCCCCGGAAGTGAAGAATTCCCTCCCGGCCACCCGCGGGAGACTGCAGCGGACGGTGGATCTTTCAAACACCGGTTATGACCTCTTTCTCTCCAGGTCCCGAAGCTGCATCCACCTTTTCCCTCCCCCATCTCTCGACCACGCCCGAGAGCCTTTTCACTCCCTCCAGTATCTTGTCATCGTCCGCATGTGTGAAGTTCAACCGCATGCAGTTGGAACCGGACCCATCGGCAAAGAAGGCGCTTCCGATCACATAGGCTACGTTCTCGGCTATGGCATCATGGAACATTTCCGTCGTGTTTATGTTCTCGTGAAGTGTTGCCCACAGGAACATTCCCCCTTCGGGAACCGGCCATTTGATGTACTCCTTGGGCATGTACTCGTTCATGGCGTCCCTCATTATCCTCTGCTTTCTTCCGTAAAGGTCTATGATGTGCTTCAAATGCTCATCGATATAGCCCCTCCTCAGGTACTCCTTGGCCACATGCTGGGTGAAGGGGGGGGTGCAGAGGTCCACCGCCTGTTTCGCGACAACCATCTTGTCTATGACCGGCTTCGGACCGTATGTCCATGCGATCCTGAACCCGGGTACAAGCGTTTTGGAGAAAGTTCCAAGGTAAATGACCCTTTCCTCATCGTCGAGGGAGGCCAGGGTCGGGACCTTTTCCCCCTCGTACCTCAGTTCACCGTAGGGATCGTCCTCAACCACCATGAAATCATACTCATGGGACAGGTCTATCAGCTTCTTCCTTCTGGAATATGACATGCATACCCCTGCGGGGTTGTGGAACGTGGGGACAGTGTACAGGAACTTGAGATTTATGGAGTGCTTCTGCATCGTTCCCAGATACTCCTCGAGCCTGTCCACCATCAGTCCCTTGTCATCCAGCGGAATGGAGACAATATTGGGATCGTAGACGTTGAAGGCGTTGAGGGCTCCGAGATATGTCGGGGCCTCCATGATGATGGTGGATGTGGAACCTATGAACAGCCTGCCCAGCAGGTCAAGCCCCTGCTGGGAACCGACAGTTATCAGTATGTTCTCCGCGTCTCCGTCAATATCCCATCTCGACTTGAGCCGCTTGGCAATCTCCTCCCTCAGATCCGGGACGCCTTCGGTGGAACCGTATTGAAGTATCGTCTGGGGCTGGTCCCGGAGAAGATCGTTGACTATCTCCTGGATCTTCTCGACAGGGAAAGCAAGTGGGTTGGGAAGACCGCCTGCAAAGGATATCACTTCGGGTTTCTGGGTCAATTTCAGGAGCTCCCTTATTACGGAGACCTTCATCCTGTTCGCTCTTGTGGAAAAGAGACTTTCAAAGTGGGGGGCCGACATCTGTTTTCCTCCTTCGGGAGTTGAGGGAACACTCCCGAGGTGTATCGCTCGCTTGTCCATTAAGATATCGGTCAGAGGGAGGCGTTCCATATCTCATCCGAAACATGATGGAGCGTTTTCACGGCCTTCCCCTCCGTGGCTCTGACCATCACGGGCCCATCCATCAGGGCCCTTCCGACGCAAAGAGGTCTGCCGTTTTTCTCATCACGGACGTACACGATGTCCCCCTTCTCTATTGCAAGGTCCGCATCCACAACCCCTGGCGCCATGACATCGGCTCCATTTGCAAGGAAGCTCACGGCTCCCATGTCCACCGTCACATGTTTCCTCGTCGGATTGAGGTCCATTATGCCGTGAAGTGTGAGGAGAAGGCCGCCCTTCTCCTCGATCCCCACTATCCTCCCGTTGATTATATAGGACCGCTTTCCGTCAAGGGCCCCCACCTCCATGTCGGTTCCCGGGTCCATGGAAATACCCCACTCATCCTCCATCCATTCCCGTATCCTTCTTGCATCCTTGGACCTGAGCCTGGACCTCCTCTTGACTGTCAGTTCCTTCATATCCACTCACAGGGAGTGGAGATATTTCAAACCATCCTCCCTAGAAGATGATTTATCGCAGATGCAATCTTCACCTACATGGATCCTCTGGAGCGGCTCTCATCCATCGGACAGTTCGGGATGAAACCCGGGCTCTTCAGGATGAAGTGGCTAATGGAAGCTCTGGGATTTCCGCAGATGTCCATTCCGTCGATCCACGTGGCCGGAACCAATGGAAAGGGTTCCACCTGCGCCATGGTGGATGCGATCATGTCCTCCTTCGACGTGAGGAGGGGGCTCTATACCTCTCCCCACCTGCAAAGGTTGACGGAACGCATGGTGTTCGACGGGAAGGAGGTCGAGGAAGGGGAGCTCCGTAACGCTCTTGACCACATCTTCGAGATCATAGACGGGAAACCCTCGAAAAACGGGGAGCCGACCTATTTCGAGATCCTCACAGCGGCCTTCTTTCATCTTTCCAGTGAAAGAGGATCCGACCTGAACATCGTGGAGGTGGGCATGGGAGGAAGGCTGGATGCCACGAACATCCTCGAACCTGCCGCCTGCGCCATCACATCGATCTCCCTGGACCATCAGGAGCATCTCGGGGAGGAGGAGTACACGATCGCCAGGGAGAAGGGGGGCATAATACATCCATCGACACCGGTGGTGATAGGCCCCCTTCACATGGAAGGAGACGAAGGCAGGAGGGCCCTGCGGGGCCTTCTCGAGATATGCACGTTCAACGGATGCCCGACAATACTCCTCAGTTCCGAGGAGGGTTCGGAGGAAGGCATGGAGATGCTGCGTTCCAGCGGAGTCCCCGATGGAAGGCTGCTCGTTGTGGAGGGTTCGGTCAAGGATGGGAGGACCTTTGCCCGCATATCAACGGCTCCGGTAGTGGAGGATGGCCCCTTCGCTGATGTTTTCCAGCTGATGGACACATTGCTTCCCGGTGATTTCTCGACACCCCTTCTTGGGCTGCATCAGGCATACAACATGGCGGCCAGCATATGCCTTTCGCTGCTCTCTCTCCCCTCGGCAAGGTCCCATCTCCGCCTGAAGGAAGGAGACAGGGGGGCCCTGAATGACCTGATAGACGGGTCCCACGGGGAACTCCTGAAGGACCCCGGGACGGAAAGGATGGCGGAGCTGGTCAGGGAGGGATTGGGCAGAACACGTATTCCCGGAAGGATGGAAAGGTTGACCTCCAAAGGCGTTGAGATCATCTACGATGGCGGACACAACTCACAGGCTGCCGGGTCACTTTCATCCACCTTCCAGCTCATCCACCCCGGGAAGAAGGCCCCGATGCTCTTCACGATGAAGTCCGACAAGGATCCCGTATCGTACCTTGCCAATACGAGCAAGATACTTTCTTCCCTGGTGATCACGGAATTGAAGGAGGGAGGAATGTCCACCGTGGACATGGCCAGAGCGGCAGCTTCCCTTGGAGATGAAGGGTTCGACATCCACATCAGACCCGACATGGATTCGGCCCTTGCTCTATGGGGACGGTTGACAGAGGAGGACTCGATCGGTATTGCAGGAGGAAGCTTTTACCTCTATGAACCGTTGATGAAATGGCTCAGAAGGCCCAGGTAGCCCATTCTCTCCCTCCAATTGCCAGTTTCAGGGTGCCCTTGAGATTCCTCCTCAGTTCGGGCCTCCTCCACACCTCCTTCACGAGTTCGGCCTTCCTCAACGTCCAGATATCACGCCCTCTGACGAGAGAGGTCAGTGCATCGAGTGCCTCATCGCTCAGGCCGGAAAGGAATCTGTTCCTGTCAAGGTTCATTGGCGTGAACGGGGGATGCTCTCTCATCCTGTTCTCCCAGCTCTCGAGCGCCTTCTCATCACCCGAGAGGGATCTTGAGATGGCCTGGCCCCCTTCCTTTCCCGAAAAAAGGGCACCTACGATCCCCCCCTTGGACACCGGATTGGTGAATCCACCCGCATCTCCGACGAGGATGGCGCTTTCATCCACTCTCACCTTCCCCATCCCCGATACGGGGATCGGACCGCCGTGATGGGACCTGATGCGGTTCCTGTCGATATTCAATGTCGACAGCACCCATTCAAGCTCCCTGACCGGATCCCCGTATGTGACCACACCGGCGTTCACCTCGTCTCCCCGCGGAAAGTACCATCCGTATCCCCCACGGAGAGAGGCGGTGACGAGAAACATGAGCTTCCCGGAATCATCCCCGATACCGAGCTTCACCTCCAGGGCCCTCATGAAGGTCATGTTCGTCTCTCCGACAACCTGCTCTATCAGGGGCCTGTTAGGTCCGCAGGCAAGAACAAGCTTGGTGCCTTTCCATGTACTCCTCCCCGTCCGGACCTCCCACAGGCCGGATTCCTTCACAATGGAGACGGCACCGGATCCGAGTTCGAGCTCCGCACCCGATTCTCCGGCGCGGCGGAGAAGCTCCTCATCGAAAAGGTCCCTTTTTAAATTGAATCCACTGACACTCGTGTATATCTCATCCCCCGAACGCGACCTGATCCTCCATCCCTCGATCCGGCCCTTGATCCATGGTCCCTGATGATCGAGGCCGGATAACCTCATGGTCCTTTCGGATATCGCCTCACCGCATCTGATGGGGGTTCCCGGATGAACGTTCGAGTCCAGGAGCAGGACATCATGCCCACCTGCCGAGAGCACCTCCGCAGCGCTCGAACCTGCCGGCCCCCCACCTATCACAATCACATCTCTGACCGGTCGATCATCTGGCAAGGATTTCCTCCACGGGGTTCGACAATATCATGCTGCAATATCCTCTTTACCGTCCGCCATTTCCGGTGAGGATGCGGGCTAAACCCATATCTAACAATCTTCCCGGAACTTCCCGCAAGAACGATTCCAATGCTCAATCATCGAAGATATCCTTGATATAACTGGTCCCCGGAAAACCGTCAGAGTTCCTGTACTCCGAGCTTATGTAGAAACATTTCATCTGCAGGGAGTACAGACTGCTGTCGGACATTATCAACCGGCTCATACCGTCCACCTTCGAGTTCAATGATTCTGGCGCTTATATAAAGCTTTCTCGTTTCCAGCCCCCTTTCTCCACATGGATGTTATGAATGCCGCGTATTCAGGAAATGTTTTATCAAGGCTTCACAATACCCTGCCGTTTTTCTCCTAACGGAAGGGATATCATGAGACGAGTGGTGATAGTATCGGCTGTCCGGACAGCACAGGGAAAGTTTGCGGGAGCCTTGAAGGAGCTGAAAGCGGTGGATCTGGGTGCCGCAGCAATCAAGGCTGCCCTTGAAAGGATAGATCTTGAGCCGAACATGGTCGATGAGGTCATCATGGGAAATGTGGTGTCGGCAGGACAGGGGCAGAACGTTGCGAGACAGGCCGCCATAAAGGCTGGAATACCCGTTGAGGTGGGGGCTTTTCATATTGACAAAGTATGCGGATCATCATTGAAGGCCGTGGTGCTCGGTACCCAGGCGATAAGATGCGGCGATGGCGACATCATCGTTGCCGGGGGTATGGAGTCCATGTCCAACTGCCCCTATGTCCTCGACAAGGCAAGGTTCGGGTACCGTCTCTTCGACGGAAAGCTCATAGATTCCATGGTCCATGACGGACTCTGGGATGTGTACAACGATTTCCACATGGGCATGACAGGAGAGATAATCGCCGAGAAATGCGATCTCACCAGGGAAGAGATAGATGAGTTCGCCGTATGGAGTCACAGAAAGGCGGCCCGGGCGACGGAAGAGGGGCTTTTCAGGGATGAGATCGTGCCGATAGAGATCCCCCAGAGAAAGGGAGACCCGATCATATTCGACAGGGATGAAGGGATACGATACGATGCCTCGGAGGAGAAGATGGCGAAGCTTAAACCATTCTTCAAGGAAGATGGTGTTGTCACAGCCGGAAATTCGTCCCAGATCACGGATGGGGCCTCGGCCGTTGTCCTCATGAGCGAGGAGAAGGCACTTGAGATGGGGCTCGAACCACTGGCAGTGGTCAAGGAATACAATACTGTGGGTGTCCGGCCCGAACTGGTGATGTATGCTGTTGTACCCGGAGTGGAGAAGCTGCTTGCCAAGGCCGGTCTTACGATGGATGATATCGACCTCGTGGAGCACAATGAGGCGTTCTCCTCGGCCTCGGTGGCGCTCATGAAGGAGCACAACATTCCAAGAGAGAAATTCAATGTCCACGGCGGAGCCGTTGCCATTGGCCACCCCATAGGCTCGAGCGGAAGCAGGATACTCGTCACACTTGTCCATGCAATGAAGCGGTACGGCAAGGACAGAGGTCTTGCCACAATATGTCTCGGCGGCGGGAATGCCGTCAGCATGATAGTCGAAAGATACGTGAGGTGAACATGATGGAAATAAGGAAGATCGCGGTCATAGGAGCGGGGCAGATGGGGCACGGCATCGCACTGGTCAGTGCCCAGGCAGGATATGATGTCATATTGAACGACATAAAAGAGGAGTTCGTGCAGGGCGGCCTGAAGAGGATAGAGAAGTCCCTCCTTCGCTCCGTCGATAAGGGGCGCATCGATGAAGAAACAAAGAACGAAACCCTCGGAAGGATTACAGGAACGACCTCTCTTCAGGATCTGAAGGATGCGGATCTCGTCATAGAAGCCATATTCGAGAATGCCCGGGTGAAGAAAGAGCTGTTCACCGATCTTGATGGCATATGCGGCGAGAAATGCATATTCGCATCCAATACATCGACCATTCCCATCACCGATCTGGCGTCGGCGACCGGTCGTCCGGAGAGGTTCATCGGAATGCACTTCATGAATCCGGTCCCCGTCATGAAGCTGGTCGAGGTGATAAGGGGAATGAGGACCGATGAGGAGACCACGACGACCATCAAGGAGATCGCCGAGAAGATGGGAAAGGTCCCCATCGAGGTGAATGACAGTCCCGGTTTCGTATCCAACAGGGTTCTTCTTCCGATGATCAACGAGGCCATCTACTGCCTATACGAGGGAGTGGGGACCCCGGAAGCCATTGATGGCGTCATGAAGCTTGGAATGAATCATCCCATGGGGCCGCTTGCACTGGCTGATCTGATAGGACTTGATGTATGTCTGAACATCATGAACGTCCTGTATGAAGGTTTCAACGATTCCAAGTACAGACCCTGCCCTCTTCTGAAAAAGATGGTCCAGGCAGGAATGCTGGGAAGGAAGACAGGCAAGGGTTTCTACGATTACGGCAGGGAGTGATCGAAAATGACCTACGAAAATTTGATAATCGAACGTGACGGGGGCGTGGCGGTTGTAAGGATAAACCGTCCGTCGGCCCTCAACGCGCTGAATCTGGATACCATCAAGGAACTCACCGAAGTCGTGAGGGAGATGGAGGAGGATACGAACCTCAAGGTCGTTGTCCTGACTGGTGAGGGGAAGGCGTTCATCGCAGGTGCGGATATCAAACAGATGGCGGGTTTCACACCTCTCGAAGCAAGAAGGTTCGCCGGCATGGGGCATCATCTCCTTGATATGGTGGAAGCATCCAGAATGCCGTACATTGCAGCGGTGAACGGCTTTGCACTGGGGGGAGGATGCGAGGTGATGATGGCCTGCGATATCGTGCTTGCTTCAACGAAGGCCAAGATAGGGCAGCCCGAGATAAACCTCGGGATAAGCCCCGGATTCGGAGGAACGCAGAGACTTACGAGACACGTTGGAAGGTTCAAAGCGAAGGAGCTCCTTCTCACGGGTGACAGCATCACGGCCGATGAAGCTCTCGAGCTGGGCCTCGTCAACAGGGTGGTGGAGCCGGACCTGCTGATGGATGAGGCCATGGAGCTTGCACGGAAGATCGCTTCAAAATCAGCGGTGCAGACAGCGTTCATAAAGGATCTGGTGAACAGGGGAGCCGACATAGACCTCTCGACAGCAAATGCTCTCGAGATATCCTACTTCTCCTCTTCATTCTCGACCCATGACCAGAAGGAGGGAATGAGGGCATTCATGGAGAAGAGGAAGCCGGAGTTCAAGGATGAATGAACATCACCCCATGCTGTCCCGATGACCGCTCGAAGGAATGCCATACACCGATGGAGATCCTTCCCCGGTGACATACCGGAAAGCCCTTGGGCCACCCGGTCCCGGAAACCTTTTTACACTCAATCAGTAAATTCTATTATCCCCTGCACCGGTATCCTGATGACGGTTCACGGGTAGTGATGTCATGAAAACCTCATCCGGCAGGAAAAAGAAACTCGTCTCACTGCTCCTGGTATCTCTGTTGATAGCAGCCGGAATATCCTACATACTGCTGAAGAATCGGGGTGCCGGGAACGAAGAGGAGACCGCCACCATCGATGATCTGATCGCCTCAAGTTCCGAGAGGAGCCAGGTGACGTCCGATCTATTCCTGGCATCCTATTCCAACAGGTTCTTCCCGCTGATCGCCACGCCCCTTTCGGTGTATTTCTCGGGTGAAGAGAAACATTCGTCACCGATGCTGGTTGCAGGTGAGAACAGCGCAACCCAGGATGTCTCCGTTTCAACCGCCGTAACAAGGTTCCTGGATGCATATCCCGATACCGATGGGAGCGTGATAGGGCCCCTGGAACCCGGGGTGGAACAGAGATTGATGGAATCCGGACTGAAGATATCACACCGCTTCGATGGCGACCCGGAGACGGTCTCCCTTGCCGCCGCAAGGACCTTCTGGAAAAGCTCCGACGGTGCTGTCGTCATACATGACTGCAGGAAAGGATACGATGCGGGGATGCCCGCGGCGACACTGGCATCATATCTGAACATACCCGTCATCATCTGCGATGATATCAGGGATGCGGAACCGACATTGGACCGGCTTCAGGTAAAGTACACAATCATCTGCGGCCCGCTCAAGGGATACGGAAGGGTGATGAGGATGGAGGACTCGTGGGATGTCATCGACGCATTGGCACTCGGCATGCCCTCGAGGGATGGTACGATGCGTTCGCTGATGGCGGACAGGCTTTCCATCGACCCCAACTACATCGTCCTTGCAAACCCAATGGATACCGTCATTCCCCGGGTGGTTGACAGTTTCGAGGAACATTTCGAGGGCGAGATCACCTCCACTTCAACCGGATCGACATCGGATCCCTCGCTCAGTCCCGATGCCGTGGTCCATCACCTGGAGATACCGGAGGATTATCAATGGGCCAGGGTCAGGATGACCGCGGCTCTCGATTTCATCCCGAGCCCCATTCCGAGAAGAACTCCGGAGGATGACGGTCAGAGGGGATACCTCTATTTCGGAGTTGACGAGGACAGCGATGGTGAGATCACCAACGATCAGGATTCCGAGAACGATCACCTTGAGCTGATGGCTCCGACACTTTCCTATTCCTACATGCGCGAGGGAAATGAAGCGGTAAAGGGGATCGCTCATACGGAGGAACCCCTGTTCAACGCACAGGGGACTCATGCTGTGGAGATGCTGGCCACACTGGCATATGACCCTCTCGGCAGGGAGGAGACCACGACATATTCCATAGATGTCACGGTGGAGAAGCTTGACATGCCCAACCATCCGCTGATGCCCTTCGCATCGGTGAACGCCCCGTATCTGGCCGTGAACAGGGAGGGATTGGTCCTCTCCAGCGAGAAATTCTCCATATTCGAGAACGAGACCATGAGGCAGCAGAGGTATTTCGGGGACCCGACGGTTGACCCGCATGCTCTCGATAATGGCTGGAACGATCTTTCGGGGCTGATAGGGATATCGAACGATGTTGCAAAGGGAGTCAAACGTGAATTGAACTCCCTGCTGTCCTCCCTTTCCGGAGAGAGCGAGACGGACCCCGTGGCCCTTGCCGAACTTTACGGATCGAGACTGGAAAGTGACCCCTTCTTCGTGGGCATCCTTGGCGGCACGAACATGATCCCGCAGTACTACTATCCCACCGAGGGCCAGGGGGATCTCCCCCAGGAAGGATACGGCATCGCAGGAGACATGTTCTATTCATCCATCGATACGGATACGGAGAACGATCCCGATGATGAGAACGGGAACAAGTTCTCTGCGGACATCGCTGTCGGCAGGATAGATGGATGGGATGCCCAGGACATCTCCGCATTGATATGCCGTACGCTATTCTACGACAGCATCATCGACAGCTTCGAGGGCCTGCACGGTCTTCCGTGGAAGGATTCCGCGATCAACAACTTCGGCTCCGAGATACCCGTGGGTGCCTCGATCACCGTGAGCGAGAAGATATCCGAGGCGGAACAGAGGTCCGGTTTCACGGTCGATAACAAGCACTATTCCCCGCTGTCGGATTCGAGGCTGACAAGGGATCTGTATCAGAGGTCCAACTTCATATACTTCTGCGCTCACGGATTCTACTACTGGTTCGTTCCACCGGGTTACAAACCCACATCGGTTGGCGGCTCCTACAATGTTGCGAACGTGATAGATATGAACTTTGGCCCCTCAATTATCTTCGGCTCATCCTGCGTTACGGGCAAGGTTGACGGGATAGAGGGGTACAATGCCCTCTCGCAGGCCTTTCTCCACTCGGGAATGAATGCTTACATCGGAGCTTCAAGACTCAGCTGGGGATCCGCTGCAATAATCCCGGATATGGAATCGGGTGAGGCTTTCGGCAATTACCTGGGCCTTCTCTTCTATGGATACCTGACGGGATATCTGTACGACAAGCAGGGGCATCTGATATTCGAGACGGACGGTGATATGACCGTCGGTCAATCCATTGCATTGGCAAAGAACATGTTCGTGGAGAAGGCCGGGTATTCAGCGGGCAATGCGAATGCGGATACGCTGGAAGAGTTCAATCTCCACGGCGACCCGGCTTTCAACCCCTACGAACCCAATCACAACGGTTAGGCAGTCCCGGAACCGGCTCCAACCATTCCCGGACATCATGTCATCTTGAAAACGTCCTTCAGCTTCTGCGCGATGAGGTCCCTGTCCTCCTTCTGTCCTTTCTGCTCCTTCATTATCTCATCCATGAAAACCCTGGCCCTGAGAGCTGCAGGGTCGCCCTCACCGTAGCCCATTATCAGCTTGATGCCGTCATGTGCGATCCTGAGGGTCGCATCACGGGCATAGGACCTTGCCATGGACCTCCATGTCTCCCTGTCGAACTTCACGGCCCTGGAATACTTTTCGGATGCGGCCTTCCGGGAGAACACCATCGCGGTCTCTCCCCACGAGGCGAGTTCCCCGAGCCTCATCTGAACATGCTGATTCCTCGTAAGTTTCTGCAGCCTGCATTCCTCGAATATATTTCCGAGTGCTTTCAATGCATAAGCGGACGCGAGAGCACCCACCTCCGGATCCCTCGAATGCAGCTCCTCCATTTCTTCTGCCAGATCGATGTAGTACTGCCCCCTGGACTTCAGATGCTGCTGCCACCTGTCTCTCGAGATGGTTATTTCCAGGATCTCATTGGTCCCTTCATATATCTGGGTTATCCTGACGTCCCTCTTTATCTTCTCAACTTCCATTTCGTGAACGTATCCGTATCCACCCATTGCCTGTATGGAAGCTTCCGCGGCGGCGTTCCCGGCTTCGGTGGCTGACCATTTCGCTATGGCCCCTTCGGTCTGCAGTCCGTGGCCCGCCTCGTCCAATCTCGCCGCCACATCCTCTATGTAGGCTCTCGACGCCTCCAGCCTTACGGCATGTGGTACTATCAGCTTGTGCGTGTAGCCCTGCTTCTCGGAAAGGGGGCCGCCTCCCTGGATCCTTCCCTGTGAATAGGAAACCGCCCTTCCCAGGGCAGCCCATCCGCATCCCAGCCCGAACGCGGCAACCATGACCCTTGTTGCACCGAAAACGGCCTGAGCCTGGATCAACCCCATGCCTTCCTTCTCCCCGACCAGATTTTCCTTGGGTACGAACACGTTGTCCATCGAGAATGCCACGGTATTCGCGAGCCTTATACCGTGCTTGTCCTCGGGGTTGTTGAATTCCATTCCCTCCTGCCCCCCTTCCACTATGAACCACCCTACGGAAACCCTGTCCCTTGCCAGTATGAGGTAGACGTCTGCAATGCCCCCGTTGGAGATCCACTGCTTCGAACCCGTTATCCTGTAACCAACGAGTTCTTCGCCCTCCGTTACGGGTTCGGCCCTGGTCTTCAACGAGGTAAGATCCGAACCCGCCTCGGCTTCGGTGGCCCCGTAAGCTACGAGGAGCCCTTCACTGGCGATCCGGGTGAACCACTTTTTCTTCTGCTCCGGTGTGCCGCCGACCCTTATGGGATCGAGCCCCAGGAACGTTGCGAATACGGCTGTCGCGACTCCAAGGTCTATTCCTGCAAGGGTCTCGCAGACCTGGTACATGTCGAAATTGGAGGCGCCAATGCCCCCGTACTCCGTCGGAATCAGAAGCAGATGTATTCCCAGCTTCGTGGGATCGTACATCTCCTTGATCCTCTCCTTGGAAAGGTCCTCTCCCTCCTTGTCCAGCTTCATTATCTGGTCCTTTGGCAGGTTCCTCTCGGCGAACAATTTGATACCGTTTATCATCATCTCCCTTGAATCGTCATCTAGCCCTACCATCTCTATTCACCCCAAAAGTGCAGGATCAACCATTGAACGATGATGCAGTGACCGATGAACGAGCCACTTGGATATATTGATTTGGTATTCCCCCGATGAGGCACTCCCCCTTTCTTCCCGGCAAACATGATTAATAAAGACAAAGGGTTACGGTAGTCCATGGATTTCGAGATCACGGAGGAGCAGAGAGCAATCCTCGAGATGGTCCGGGAGCTTGCCGAGAAGGAAATAGCTCCAAGGGCCGCAGGATACGATCGATCCGAAGAATTCCCTGCGGAGAACATAGAGAGACTGGCCGAACTCGGCCTCATGGGAATGCTGGTGCCGAAGGAATACGGAGGTGCCGGACTGGATTCCGTGACATACGCAATGGTGGTCGAGGAGGTCTCGAAAGCCTGTGCATCCACCGGAACCATACTCTCAGTGCATAATTCACTGACCCCCTACATCATATTTCGTTACGGTACGGAGGAGCAGAAGAGAAAGTACATCCCTCCCCTTGCAAGCGGGAGAGTGATAGGGTCCTTCGCTGCATCCGAGCCGGAGGCCGGAACCGACCTGGGCTCCATGCGGACAGCTGCGGTCCTGAAGGGGGATCATTACATCATCAACGGGACCAAGACCTTCATCACCGCGGGACCGAGGACCGGCATCAGCATCGTATTTGCCGTCACCGACCCCGAAGCAGGGCACAGGGGTTTCAGCGCCTTCATCGTGGAGAGGGAGTTCAAGGGTTTCAAGGTCGGGTCCGTATTCGAGAAGATGGGGATTCGTGCGTCGGAGACGTCCGAGCTCATATTCGAGGACATGATGGTCCCGAAGGAGAACCTTCTTGGAAAGGAAGGTGAAGGTTTCAGGATAGCTCTCTCGGCCATCGATGGCGGGCGGATAGGCATCGCGGCACAATCGGTGGGTATCGCTCAGGCCGCCCTTGACCGCAGTATCGAATATTCCCGGCAGAGGGTGCAGTTCGGCAAACCCATATCCCGGCTTCAGGCCATTCAGTGGATGATAAGCGAGATGGCGACAAGGATAGAGGCATCCAGGCTGCTGACCCTGAAAGCTGCCTATCTCAAGGACCGCGGTGAGGATTTCGGCAAACACGCCGCTATGGCCAAGCTGTTCTCGTCGGAAACGGCCGTATTCTGCGCCGACCGGGCGGTCCAGATCCACGGAGGGTATGGCTACATGCGCGATAGGGATATAGAAAGGCTCTATCGCGATGCCAGGATAACCGAGATATACGAGGGGACGAGCGAGGCCCAGAAGCTCGTCATATCTTCAAGGCTCCTGCGCTGACCTCCTCATTCGAATTCTATTCGGGAAACGAGGATGGAGGCATCATTGTTACCTCTACTCCTTCAATGCCTTGTAGAGAAGATACCCAATACCTGCGGCAAGTCCCAACCCCAAGGTCCAACCAACAATCGCTTTTCCTATCTTTGCATCCCTTTCTGATTTTGTATTCTTTGTGTATTGAAGTAGATAGGCGACAGCTTGACCCGGTTGATCAGGGTCGAATTCCACGATGTCAACATTTGACACATGCCCCCGCATGGGAACTCCTCTCTCCTTGATGATCAAAGTATTTTTGCCTGCTCCTGTGGAGATGTCTATCACTCTTCTTGTCAGTTCGGACATGAACGATAATTCGGTATATATGACGACAACAAGATCGGAGGAATGAATCATTCCCTCCGGATCGATGATCCCGAAAGATGCAGGAGACATCATGAAACATTCAATATTGAATTTTCCCAATTCTGCAATGATGGCATCGTCATCTTCCTTGGTCCAGTTCTCGAACGGAATGGTTATCATTACAGTGTAGGCCATCCTATTCCTCCTCTTTTATAAGTTTAAGAATAAATTTCACAAGTTCCTGAACATTTGTTGAGGGATTCCTGATATCACTCAGGTTCGTGATTCCAATACTTTCGGCATTCGATATTGCAGTCTCTGTCATTCCTTCCATTTTTTTGAAGATTCGTTTATCAGCTTTTCTGTATTTGGGTAATTTTTTTTTCAGTTCTTTCATGATCTCCCTATTATTCAATGATGCGAATACTCTCTTAAAATGCAAAAGGAACCAGAGCTCGAAACATGGTCTTGAGAATATAAGTTCTATTCCTTTTTTTCCTGTCATTTTCAGTGAATTGGGGATCACTTTCTCATTCTGTGGATAATCCACCACACAGAAGATTCGATCTCCTTTTCCGGTATTGAGTTCCATCTGATGAATCTGATCGCAGCAGTATTTGATAAGGCTCATCAGATCCGTATCATTCGGGTTCTTGACATATATCCTGTTTACAATTTTTCTGGGGCATCTTCTTCTCAACCCCTCGAAGTATTTTTGTTCGGTTTCTCCTTCCGTCACTATCAGGTAGATGGGGTTGGTACTTCGTATCCTTCTCACCCTGGGGGTCATAGCAGATTCTCCGCCGGCAGGTATGGTATCGCTCCGTATCTTCCCTGAAGATACCCTTTTTCGAAATTGGCATCCTTCCTGACATCAAAATCTGCCAGTGAATAAAGATCCGTACTACCATCTCCCTTCTTCTCAGTGAACCATATCTGATCTCTTCTGAATAGATTTCTATCAAGCAAACTTGTGCTGTGAGTTGCAAATATCAACTGAGCACCGTTTCGGTTGATTTCATCGTCAAGAAACATTGTCACAATTTTCTTCAACAGGAGGGGATGAATGGAGGTTTCGAATTCATCCATGATGATGGTGTCCCCTTTCTGCAGTGATTCGATGATCCGACCTATCACCTGAAAGAGTCTTCTCGTTCCACCAGATTCCTCCTCCATACCAAAATGAACGGTTGTGTCAATTCCATTCTTAACCCCCTTGTGTGCGAACTTTATATCATATCTTGAAAAAATCGATTTTCGAGATGATCCTTTGAAAACCATATTGATGATCTGCATCTCGTTTATAATAGAATTCAAATTATTCATATAATCACTTTTTTCTTCCTTTGAGACCTCCAGACCCATGATGCCAAGGTCCGCATTCTTCAAGGTTTTCAATATCAATTCCTTGAGATTGCTATCCCTCATGATCATTTCACATGTTCTCTCCATCCATTCGAACATCAGGACAGGGGGGCCTACAATGAGATGTTCACCGAACCACTTCAATGCTTCATTGGAAGGTTCATAATTCCACTGGGATGAGGTGGAAAGATATAGTGTATTCATCTTGGTCTTCTTGCGTATGTCTTCCTGAAAATGGATGTCATTCGTGAATCTGTACTCATCGGTATTTGTTCTTTCAAATATGAGAGTAGGTTTTCTTGTCCTGTAGGAATAGAGATATTCCTCCACCACCCTTTCCCTTGTGAGAGAGACGCCATACCTGTATTTTATTCCCTTATTTATGTATATTATTTCAAAAGATGTGGGTTCCTTTACCATGTCAGGGTCAAGTTTGAACGGGGTTACCGGGATTTTCATCCCGGGAGGCAGGAGATGAGAGTTCATGACGAATCTTGAAAGGAAATTGAATGCGCTAAGGAAATTGGATTTTCCTGATGCATTGGCTCCATAAACGGCAGCCACCTTTAGGAGATCGGGAAGATGTTTCTCTTGAAAGGAGAATATATTGCCCTTTAATTTTTTGTCAGTTGTCGGTTCCATCGAAAAAGTAACCCGATCCTTTATGGAGAGATAATTCTCCACGGACAATTCCACAAGCAAATTTTCGACCTCCTGATGATATAAGAGTAGAAAATGACAACTATTTACATTTTCTGGTTTAATACCCTTGGAAGAGAAAATATAGATTGGGCATTAAGGATTGCGGCAATAATAGGTGAAAATTCCTCATTTAAGGACCTGGGACAGTATCTCGTCGGCCGCGGAGTAGGGGTCCTTCTTCTTTCTCATTATCATGTCTATCAGGTCCTCGACCCGGTCCCTGAAAACATCCTCGTCGAAAATCATCTTCATGAGACGTTTGCGTATTATCTCCACCAACTCCGCCTCGTACCTTCTTCTCCTGTGAAGGGTGAACTCCTTCGTGCCCTCCATCTTCTTCCGGTGGGCATCTATGGTATCGGCCAGTTCCGGTATCCCCTTTCCCTCCTTGGCGATAACGGGGATTATGGGGGTTCTCTCCTCCCCCCTGTCCGCAATCAGTTCCACAAGGCTCTCTATCTCTGCCATGGTTCTCTCGAACCCGGGTCTGTCCGCCTTGTTCACCGCATACACATCCGCTATCTCCATGATACCCGCCTTGATGGACTGTATGCTGTCCCCCAGTCCCGGGACAAGAACGACCAGTGTTGTGTCGGCTATCTTGATCACGTCCACCTCGGCCTGCCCCACCCCGACCGTCTCAACTATCACGATATCCTTCCCCGATGCGTCCAGAATCTCCACCACATCATACACGGCGCCTGTGAGGCCGCCCAGCATCCCCCTTGTCCCCATCGACCTTATGAAAATATCAGGGTCCGTGGCCAGCTCCATCATCCTTATCCTGTCACCGAGGAGAGCTCCCCCGCTGAACGGGCTGGTGGGGTCTATGGCTATTATCCCCACGCGCTTCCCCCGTTTCCTGTATTCCCTGGCAAGTTCCGAGATCAGCGTCGATTTCCCCGCTCCCATGACGCCCGTTATACCTATCACGTGAGCGTTTCCGCTCCTCGAATGAAGCACCTTCATACATTCCCTTGCCTCGGGAGAAGCGTTCTCCGCCAGGGTGATCATCCTGGCAATGGCCCTTGGATCACCCTTCATCACTCTTTGTGCCAGGTCCTTCATCCTTTCACATTCTCCTTGATGAAGGTGATGATCTCATCCATCGAGGTCCCGGGACCGAATATGCCCTTTATGCCGGATTCCTTGAGCCTGGGAACATCCTCCTCGGGAATGATGCCGCCTCCGACAACGAGAACATCTCCCATGCCCCTCTCCTTGAGCAGTTCGGCAATATCCGTGAAAAGGGTCATGTGGGCACCGGACAGGAGGCTCAGTCCGATGACGTCGACATCCTCCTGTATCGCTGTCTGCACAACCATCTCCGCCGTTTGATGAAGGCCGGTATATATCACCTCCATACCTGCATCCCTGAGGGCCCTTGCCACCACCTTGGCTCCCCTGTCATGTCCGTCCAGTCCGGGTTTTGCAACGAGAACGCGAATCTTCCTTTCCATATCCATCAAACTCCTTTCCTAGAATATCAGCGGTTCCTTGTACTCGCCAAAGACTTCCCTCAGAACCCCGCATGTCTCGCCGAGAGTGTTGTATGCGTGTACGCAATCGAGTATGTAGGGCATCGTGTTCTCATCACCCTCGGCGGCCCTTCTGAGCCTTTCCAGGGCCCTGTCCGCTTTCGTCTGGTCCCGCTCGGCCCTGAGCTTCTTCAATCTGTTCAGCTGTATCTCCTCACCCTTCCTGTCCATCTCGAGGAGGGGTATGTCGAGGTTCTCCTCCATTACATACTTGTTGACCCCGACCATTGTCCTCTTTCCTTCTTCCAGTTCGCGCTGGAATCGGTATGACGCTTCCGCTATCTCCCTCTGGAAGAATCCCTTCTCTATCGCCGGGATCACCCCCCCGAACTGCTCTATGCGGTCGAAATACCGCATGGCCTCCTCCTCCATCCTGTCGGTGAGCCATTCGAGGTAATATGAACCTCCCAGCGGGTCGACCGTGGACGTGACCCCCGTCTCCTCGGCAATGATCTGCTGGGTCCTGAGAGCGATCCTCACGGCCTTTTCCGAAGGAAGTGCAAGCGCCTCGTCCATGGAGTTCGTATGCAGTGACTGGGTTCCGCCGAGAACGGCCGCCAGAGCCTGTATGGCCACCCTGACAATGTTTATCTCCGGCTGCTGGGCCGTGAGACTGACACCGGCCGTCTGGGTGTGGAATCTCATGAAGAGGGACCTGGGTTTCTTCGCTCCCAGTTCCTTCATGCCCCTTGCCCATATCCTCCTTGCGGCCCTGTATTTGGCTATCTCCTCGAAGAAATCGTTGTGCGCATTGAAGAAGAAGGACAGTCTGGGAGCGAATCTGTCTATCTCGAGCCCCCTTTCCATGGCCGCCTTGACATAGGCAAATCCGTCAGCCAGGGTGAATGCGAGTTCCTGCACCGCGGTGGACCCCGCCTCCCTGATATGATATCCGCTTATGGAGATCGTGTTCCATCTCGGGACCTCCTTGTATCCGAACTCGAACGTGTCCACCGTGAGCCTCATGGATGGGGCGGGCGGGAAAATGAAGGATTTCTGGGCGATGTATTCCTTCAGAACATCATTCTGTATCGTGCCGCCCAGTTTGGTTCTCGGTATTCCCTGATTGTCGGCATTTGCGATATAGAAGGCCCACACCACGGGTGCGGGTCCGTTGATCGTCATGGAGGTCGTTATCCTGTCAACGGGTATATCCTTGAACAGTATCTCCATATCCCGGAGGGACGAGATGGCCACCCCGCATTTTCCGAACTCGCCCCTTGCCAGGGGATGGTCCGTATCGTAGCCGTAAAGGGTGGGATAATCGAAGGCAACGCTCAGGCCGGTCTCCCCGTGCGCGAGCAGATATTTGTATCTCTCGTTGGTCTCTTCCGCCGTTCCGAAACCGGCGAACTGCCTCATCGTCCATATCTTTCCCCGGTACATTGTGGAATGGATCCCCCTGAGGTAGGGATACTCTCCGGGAAAGGAGATATCCTTCAGGTAATCCTTGTCACCTATGTCCATGGGTGTGTACAGGGGAGCTATCCTCGTCCAGGACAGGTTCTCGAATTCCTCCCTGATCTCGGGGTTCCTCTCCTTCAGGGGAATGTAGTTGGAGTTCTCCCATTCCTTCCTTCTCTTCTCGAGTTCCTTCAATGCCTTCCTGTCGAACATCTCCCTCATACCTCCTTAGTATTCGATACCCTTTCTGGCCTCGACCCCGGAGTTGTAGAAATGCTTGATCTCCCTCATCTCGGTCACCAGATCCGCCGCCTCGATGATGCCTTCCGTGGCGTATCTCCCCGTTAGAACCAGTTCCACATGAGCGGGTTTGCTGCGGATGAGCTCAAGCACGGATTCCTCGGTGATCAGGCCGAAATCAACGGCCACGTTGACCTCATCCAGGATCACAAGGTCGTATTCCCCCGAAAGGACCACCTTCCTTGCCCGGGAAAGCCCCTTTCCTGCAAGCTCAACATCAATCTTTTCCGGTTTTTCCTTTGAAACGAACTCATCCCTTCCGTGCTGTTCCACGGTGAAACCGGGTACATGCTCCAGGGCATCCAGTTCGCTGTACCTCCTCCCCTTCATGAACTGTATCATATGGACCCTGAGACCGCTTCCCGCGGCCCTCAGTCCCAGTCCGATGGAGGAAGTGGTCTTCCCCTTTCCATTTCCCGTATAGACCTGAACGTAACCCTTTTCGAAGGACATGCTGCTCCCATAAAACGGGTCGTTCGATTTATTACTTTGGTCCCTGGAAATACGGATCCCATTCGCAATTCATGCAGGGGGGAAGGGGCAACCCTCTTGATGCTGCTGTGCAAACATCCGGCATATACGTTCCCCAAATGTAGAAACCTTTATTTTTTTCAATCCCGTTGGCCTCCTCCATGATTCTTGAACTCAACGAACAGCAGAGAATGATAAGGAACATGGTGAGGGAATTCGCGGAGAAGGATATCAAACCCAGAGCCGCCGAACTGGACGAGAAGAACATTTTCCCCTGGGATTCCCTGAAGAAGATGGCCCAGCTGGGCATACTGGGCGCCCTGATCCCCCAGGAGTACGGCGGAGCGGGGCTTGACAACGTCACATATTCGATGATGGTGGAGGAGATATCAAGGGCATGTGCCTCCACGGGGGTCGTGACCTCCGTTCACAATTCGCTCACGGCATGGCCCATCATTCATTACGGCAATGAGGATCAGAAGAAGAAGTATCTCCCCATACTCGCAAGAGGTGAGAAGATAGGTGCCTTCGGAGGAACGGAACCCAATGCCGGTACGGACCTCGGAGCCATGCAGACCACGGCAGAGCTTGACGGGGACAACTACATCCTTAACGGAACCAAGACATTCATCACATCCGGGCCGGAAGCGGGGATAATCATCGCATTTGCGGTTACAAACAAGGAGCTAGGGACAAAAGGTATCAGTGCCTTCATCGTGGAGAACGATTTCGAGGGATACAAGATAGGGGGGATCTTCGACAAGCTGGGCATCAATGCCTCGCTCCAGTCGGAACTTATTTTCGAGAATATGGTGGTACCGAAGGAGAACCTTCTGGGAAAGGAGGGGGAGGGGTACAAGATAGCCCTCAGCACACTCGACGGAGGCAGAATCGGCATAGCCGCACAGGCGGTGGGGATAGCCCAGGCAGCCCTGGATGAATCCATCGAGTATTCGAAGAACAGGCAGCAGTTCGGAAGGCCCATAGCAAAATTCCAGGCAATACAGTGGATGATCGCCGAGATGGCAACAAAGGTGGAAGCTGCAAGATTCCTTGTGAGGTATGCCGCATACCAGAAGGACCAGGGGAACAGGATAAGCAAGGAAGCTGCCATGGCAAAGCTGTTCGCATCGGAGGCCGCCTCGTGGTGTGCGGACAGGGCAATACAGATATTCGGAGGATACGGTTACACCAAGGAGTATCCCGTGGAACGGCTCTACCGTGACGCAAGGATAACCCAGATTTATGAAGGGACCTCGGAGGTCATGAAGATGGTCATAGCCGGGAGCCTGCTGAGATAGATGGTCAGAAAAGGGGGTCATATCGTGGGGGATTTCGATTATTTCAGGGAATACAGGGAATGGAAATGGAACATACCGGAATACTACAACATGGGTTATGATGCCGTTGACAAACATGTGGATGACCCGGACAAGAAGAACAAGGTGGCCCTATACTGGGAGCATGAGAACGGGGAGAGAAGGAAGTACACCTTCTGGGAAATGTCCACGCTTTCGAACAGGATGGGGAATGCCCTACGGGGCCTGGGCCTGAAGAAGGGGGACCGGTTCCTCATCAGGCTTCCCAACATCCCGGAGTTCCAGATAGTTTTCCTTGCCGGGGTCAAGATAGGGGCGGTCCCCATACCGAGCTCGGTCATGTTCAAGGCAAAGGAGGTCGAATACCGGATAAATGACAGCTCCTCGGTGCTCGTGGTCACGACACCGGAGCATGTGAAGGAAGTGGAGGAAGTGAGGAGCGACTGCCCATCGCTCGAGCATGTCATCGTTGTCGGGGAACCGGAGGAGGGGCAGCTCTCGTTCTATGAGCTTATGGAAAGATCCTCCAGGTACCTGGAGCTCGAAAGGACCCGTGCGGAGGATATGGCATTCTTCTGCTATACCAGCGGGACCACGGGGATGCCCAAGGGCGCCGTTCATGCTCACAGGTGGGCCATAGGGAACGATCCCAATGCCAGATACTGGCAGGCATTCAGGCCCGATGACATCGTGGCACACACGGGGGCCCTCTCCTGGATATATCCCCTCGGAAACGCCTTCATCTACGCATGGCGGCACGGAGCCTCCGTTCTGCTTTACGAGGGAAGGTTCTCCCCCGAGAAATGGTTCGAACTCATCGAGAGGTATCAGGTGACGAACCTTGCCTGTGTTCCCACCGGTTACAGGATGTTCCTCACCGTGAAGGATTTCGAGAAGAGGTGGGACCTGTCCACACTGAGGCACTGCATAAGTGCCGGAGAACCCCTCAATCCGGAGGTGATAGCCGAATGGAAGAGAAGGCTCGGCATCCAGATCTACGACGGGATAGGAATGACCGAGTGCATGGTCTATCTATCGAACATCCCCGGAATGGAGATAAGGCCCGGCTCCTGCGGCAGACCACAGCCCGGGCATATATGCGCTATCGTGGACGACGAGGGCAACGAGCTTCCCCAGGGGGAGCTCGGGACGCTGGCTGTCCGCAAGGATGACCCCGGTCTCTTTCTCGAGTACTGGAACAAACCCGAGAAGACCGCCGAATGCTTCAAGAAGGATTGGTTCCTGACCGGTGACACGCTGTTCATCGACAGTGATGGATATTACTGGTTCTCCGCCAGAGGCGACGACCTGATCATGACCGCGGGTTACAGGGTCTCCCCGTTCGAGGTGGAGTCGACCCTAATAGAGCATCCGGCGGTCCTTGAAGCTGCCGTGGTGTCCAGCCCCGACAAGATGAGGGGCGTGATCGTAAAGGCATTTCTCATCCTGAACGAGGGTTACGAGCCCTCCGAGGAGCTGAAGAAGGATATCCAGAACTTCATGAAGGAGAACGCCGCGCCCTACAAATATCCGAGGGAGATAGAGTTCGTGGAGCAGCTCCCGAAGACCCAGTCGGGGAAGATAAAGAGGAAGGAGCTGAGGGAGAGGGAATGGGAGCGAAAGAAGGTGCCGTAGGTTTCAAGGTATGGTGATAGGATGAACATTGTAGTATGTGCGAAACAGGTTGTGGATGTGGGAGAGATCAAGGTCAACCCCTCCACCAACAAGCCGGTCCTCGAGGGCATTCCCAGGAAGATCAGCGATATAGACAAGAACGCCATGGAGGAGGCCATCAGGATAAAGGAGAAGCTGGGGGGCAAGATAACGGTAATGACGGTCGGTCCTCCCGATGCAAGGGAGAGGATCAAGGAGCTGCTTGCAATGGGCGCCGACGAGGGTGTCCTGATAGAGGCTCCCGAGAATGCCGACTACCATCTCGTATCCCGGGCACTGGCAAGAGGTATCGAGAAGATGGGTGATGTGGACATTGTTCTCTGCGGTGAGGCTTCCATCGACATGTTCTCGGGCCAGGTGGGTCCCAGGATAGCGGGTCATCTCCGCATCCCGCAGCTCACCTATGCCTTCAGGCTGGAAGCCGATGAAGGGAAGATAAGGGCCGACAGGAACATGGGCGATACCATGGTGATATCCGAATCAACCTATCCCGTTGTGGTGACCGTCACAAAGGAGATCAACGAACCCAGGCTTCCGTCCCTCATGCAGATCCTCGGATCCGCCAACAAACCCCTGAACGAATGGAAGATGGGCGATCTGGGGCTTGAAGGGGAAGCTCCCCGTGTTACGGAGGTCGACCTTTCCGGTGTCTCCATGGAGAGAAAGAACGTGATATTCAAGGATGACCTGGATGAGGCCGTGAACGAACTTGCGGACAGACTTGCCAAGGAGGGCGTAACGGGGTGATCATGATGGTTCTCATATATTCCGATACGGAAAAGGGCGCCCTGGAGCTTCTCTCCAAGGGAAGGGAGCTGGCAGATGCTGCCGGAAGGAAGGTCTCTGTGGTCATTACCGGACCCGATGCGGGGAGCAGGGCGAAGAGGTTCATCGAACACGGAGCGGACAGGGTCATTCTTGCCGCACCTTCACTTGAAGGTTTCAAGGCCGAAGAGATAGCCGATGTCCTCGAAGGCATAGTGAAAGATGAGAAAGAGGACGTGATCCTCATCTCATCCACAAAGAACGGAAAGGAACTGGCCCCCAGGCTCGCCGCCATGCTTGACGCGGGATGTGTTACTGACGCAACCTCCATCGATATCGATTCCGGAAAGCTGAGGGTCGAAAGAACCGTTTACAGCGGGAACGCGGTGGCGAAGGAGGAGTTTGCCTCGACACCTGCGGTCATCACCGTTCCTGGAAAGGCCTTTGACCCGCTTCCCCCGGATCCGTCCCGCACCGGAGAGGTCATTGAAGCCGCTGTCCAGCCCGGGGGGCATGGATCAAGGATAATCGAGGTCAAGAAGATGGTGTCCGAAGGTGTCAACGTTGAGGACGCCGAGATAATTGTCTCCTGCGGCAGGGGGTTCAAGAGCAGCGACGACCTCAAGATGCTGGAGGAGCTCGCAGATACACTGAACGGTGTTACGCTGGGATGCTCCAGACCAATAGCGGCGGACCTCAAGTGGCTTTCGGATGATCACTGGATAGGCCTGTCGGGCCACAAGGTGAAACCGAAACTGTATGTGGCATGCGGAATATCCGGGCAGATACAGCACGTGGCCGGAATGAGGGACTCGGGCATAATCGTGGCCATAAACAAGGACCCCGATGCACCGATATTCAATTCGGCCGATTACGGTATTGTCGGCGACCTGTACCAGGTCATACCAAAGCTGGTTGAAGCGTTGAAAGCCAGAAAATGATCGCTCACAACCGATGCGGGAACCGGATCGCTCCGGGCGAATGCATGCTCCCTGCCCTCCCCGATGAGCCGTGAGGCGCGATGAATTGCAATCCGGTATATCAATCACACGATTCCGGATGCAGTCCGCGTTTCACTTCATGGCACCATATTCATTCCGCTAGCCCGTCTATTCCATAAGAAGGTTATAAATATCAAATATTCACTAACAATATTGCAATTCCCACATATAACACTTCAAGGAAGCGGGTGTTATTTCATGAAAAAACCGATTCATTCGAGTATTCATGCCTCATCCATTCATATTGCTCTTCCATTCTCCGACATCCTTCCCGGAAAACACCACTGCCGGTCAGAGATCCGGACAGGGACACGTTTCGGGCCCGGTTCCGATTCATCGCCATCGCCCGATACCGGAGCATCCACCTATTCATATTTCATCACTAAGAAATCGGACACGAATGACAATACATTCGTATCCGAACCTCTAACCCCCGCCCCCGAGGAATGGTGGGCAAAAGGAATCGAGGAGTATTTCAAGAGACAGGCGAATGGATGCTTTGAATTTCCTATATGATGAAAAAGAGGGATCATATGAGCATTACGGACATGACCTCCATGGCGGAAGCACAGTCGGACCTGAGATCCGAGATCAACCAGAGGCTTGAAAGGCTCATTCTCGGGGTCTCGGATTACTGCTACCAGTGCGCAAAATGCACATCCGGGTGCGAGTCACATAAGCTGCTTGAACTTGAACCGCACCAAATAGTTGCACTCCTGAAAAGAGGGCTCATCGATGAGATGGTCAACTCGGAGATCATATGGACCTGCATGAGCTGTTTCAAGTGCAAGGAAAGATGCCCCCAGAAGGTGCCTCCCGTCGACATTCTCTTTGCGCTCAAGAACCTGGCAGTGCTCACGGGGAAACAGGTTCCCGGCGATTATACCCAGATGCTGCAGTCGGTGATGAGCATCGGATACATACAGGACCGGCAAACCGTTCCGACCAGATCCGGTGATACCGTCAAGAGGGAGGACCTGGGCCTTCCGGTTCTCTCGGGTTTGCAGGACCCGAACGGATTCCAGAACATAATCACGGCCTCCGCAGTGGAGAAGATATAAGGAGAGATCAGGATGAAACTCGCACTGTACCCGGGATGTCTTATGCCAACGGAACAGTACGCATATGAGATGTCCATCAGGGAGACCCTTCCCCTCATGGGAGTCGAGATCGTTGACCTCCCGGGATTCTCATGCTGCGGTGAACCTCTGAAGAGCATCAATCAGATGCTGACCCTTCACATGTCGGCAAGAAACCTCTCGATAGCCGACAGGGAGGGTATCGACCTTCTTGTCCCGTGTCCCATGTGCCATCTCGCACTCAGTGAGGCAAAGAACATATTGGACGGGAACGGGGAGATGAAGAAGAGGATCAATGCAAAACTCCGGGAAGAAGGATTGGAGTACATCGGAAAACAGAGGTTGTTCCATATAATCGACCTTGTGCACGATGAGATAGGACTGGATACTATCAGGGAGAGGGTGAAAAAAACCCTGCCGGACCTTAACATGGCTGCCCATTACGGGTGCCACATACTGAGACCATCGGAGATGGGGAGGCCCGTTGATTCGGAAAATCCGCGGAAAATGGAAGCGATCCTCCTCTCCCTGGGAGTGAGATCGGAGGATTATGCGGAGAAGCTGGACTGCTGCGGAGGACCCCTCCTGCCGAATCATCCGGAGACATCTCTTGCCAAGACCGGTCAGAAACTCCACGCCGTTTCGGAACAGGGATTCGACGGAATGGTGCTTGCGTGTCCGTGGTGTCAGAAAATGTTCGACTCAAAGCAGACCAAGGCCGCCGAGTCCGTCGGATCCAGGGCGCATGTCCCGGTCCTTTATCTCACACAGCTGATGGGGCTGGCCTTCGGAATAGATGATGCAAAGCTCGGGCTAAACCTGAATCTTAGTCCCGTGGATGATCTTGGATTGAAAGGGGAGGTGGAATGATGGAACGGATCGGTGTTTTCGTATGCCATTGTGGAATAAACATCTCCTCCATGGTCGATGTGGAATCAATAGTTGAAAGGGTCCGGGAACTGGATGGTGTGGTCGAGGCCAAGAGTTACAAGTATATGTGTTCCGACAGGGGTGCACAGATCATCAAGAAATCCATAGAGGAGAAGGGAATTGACGGTGCCGTCATAGCCTGCTGCTCTCCAAGAATGCATGAGCCCACATTCAGGGGAGTGGCCGAGGACGGAGGGATGAACCCATTCACCGTGGAGATCGCCAACATCAGGGAACAATGCTCCTGGGCTCATGATTCAAGGGAAAGATCCACGGAAAAGGCGATGAAGCTCGTGATGAGCTCAGTCGCCAAGGCAAGGCTTCTCGAGCCTTTGGAGAGGGGCAGGACCCCCGTGATCCCGAATGCTCTGGTAATTGGGGGAGGGATCGCCGGCATACAGGCATCCCTGGATCTGGCCAATGAAGGTTTCCGGGTGTATCTGGTCGAGAAGGACCCATCGATCGGGGGCAGGATGGCGCAGCTGGACAAGACCTTTCCCACCCTTGACTGCTCCTCGTGCATCCTGACTCCGAAGATGATGGAGGTATATCACCATCCGAATATCGATCTCATGACATATTCCGAGGTGCTGTCCATCGAGGGAAGTATCGGCGACTACAGGGTCAAGGTGAGAAGGAAACCACGCTATGTCGATGTTGATAGATGTACAGGGTGCGGTGACTGCGTCACAGCCTGCAGGATGAGGGACAGGATACCCGATGAGTTCAACATGGGATTGTCAAACAGGTCCGCGATCTACATACAGTTTCCGCAGGCCATTCCATTGGAAGCGGTGATGGATAGTGAAACCTGCCTCTTTCACAGGTTCGGAAAATGCGGTGACGGGCCGCTCTGCGTCGAAGCCTGCGAGGCGGAAGCGATAGATTTCGAGCAGAAGGAGGAGGTGGCGGAACTCAATGTCGGTGCCATCGTCGTGGCCACCGGATACGATCTGCTGGACCCCGCGTCTCTCCATGAATACGGCTATTCGAGATCGAAGAATGTGATAACCACACTTGAACTGGAGCGTCTGATCAGCTCATCCGGGCCCACAAAGGGAGAGGTCAGACTACCATCCAGCGGGGAGAGGCCAAGGTCTGTAACGATGATCATGTGTGTCGGATCCAGGGACGAGACACAATGCAGCTGGTGCTGCAGGATCGGCTGCATGACAGCTCTGAAACAGGTGATCCTTCTCAGGGAGAATCTGGGAGAAGAGGTGGAGATCAACATACTCCATACCGACATCAAATCCTTCGGAAAGGGATACGAGGAATTCTATCGAAATGTCAGAGCGGAGAACACGAACTTCTTCCGGGGGAGACCCTCGGAGGTGAGGATACGGAACGAGGATATCAGGATAGACATCTTTGACACCATTACCAACAAGCTTTTCGAGATCCGGACCGACATGGTGGTCCTGGTCCCCGCTGTTGTTCCCCGTGCGGATTCCGGGGAATTCGCAAGGATGATGAACCTATCCCGGAGCGGGGACGGATTTCTCCTGGAAGCCCATCTGAAATTGAAGCCCATGGACACCTTCGTAAACGGCATTTTCATCGCAGGGTGCTGCCAGGGACCGAAGGATATCACGGACACCGTTGCCCAGGCAAGCGGTGCCGCATCCAGGGCCGCAGGGATCCTCAGCAAGAAGGAGCTCGAGAACGATCCACTTATAGCGGTTGTTGACGCCGATCTCTGTTCGGGCTGCAGGATCTGCATCTCACTCTGCCCCTATTCGGCGATAGAACCGGTGGTCGAAACGATGGCCGGTGAGGAAGTGGTACATGCGGAGATCAATGAGGTGCTCTGCCAGGGCTGCGGAGCATGCGTGGCGGCCTGTCCGTCGGGTGCGATAAATCAGATGGGATTCAAGGATAACCAGATCCTGGCAATGATCGGGGTTCTGAACGACTGCAGCGACGCGGGGGGATTGAAATGAGCGAATACGATCCGAACATAATCGCATTTCTGTGCAACTGGTGTGCATACGCCGGAGCGGATCTGGCAGGTACGAGCAGGCTGAAGTACCCTTCCAATGTCAAATCCATACGCATCATGTGCTCCGGGAGGGTCGACCCCGTCTTCATTCTGGAAGCTCTCAGGGAGGGGGCGGACGGAATACTCGTGGCAGGATGCCATCCCGGTGACTGCCACTATCAGAGTGGAAATTACAAGACCAACAGGAAGATCAGGCTCCTCTGGAGACTGCTCAGGGAACTGAACATGGATCCCGAAAGGGTCAGGTTCGAACACATATCCGCATCCGAGGGGCAGAAGTTCGCCGATGTTGTCACCGATTTCGTGAACGAGTTGAAGGTGATGGGCCCGAACCCTCTGAAGGGGGAATGCCAGTGACAGAAAGGAAGCTGAAATTCGCCTTCTACTGGGGTGCAAGCTGCGGCGGATGTGAAATTGCAGTGCTTGACATCGACGAGAAGATACTGGACGTTGCGGCTGCAGCGGACATCCTCTTCTGGCCCGTGGCGGTTGATACGAAATATTCGGATGTCGAGGCCATGGAGGATGGATTCATCGACGTATGCTTTTTCAACGGTGCGATCAGGACCTCCGAGCAGGAGGAGCTCGCACACCTTCTTAGGAGGAAATCCGGGTGTTTGGTTGCCTTCGGCTCCTGCGCAGCAATGGGGGGCATACCGGGGCTGGCGAACCTTGCGAACCGGGACAAGATCTTCGAGACGGCGTATCTGGATAATCCCTCCACATCGAATCCCGGGAGAACCCTTCCTTCAAAGGAGAGCAGGGTGAAGGAGGGGACGCTGACACTCCCGGAGTTCCACGACAGGGTGAGGGCCCTTCATCAGGTAACGGATGTCGATTATTTCCTTCCGGGATGCCCGCCCCCCACCAACCTGATACTGGAAGCTGTCAATGCCGTGATAAAAGGGGAGCTTCCGCCGAAAGGATCGGTGATAGCTCCCGAGAAATCCGTATGCGAAGAATGCAGGTTCGAGAAATCGGAGAAGATGCTGACGGAGATCAGAAGGATATATGAAGTCGAGAAGGTGGAGGACAGATGCCTTCTGGAGCAGGGAATAATCTGCCTTGGACCTGCCACGAGAGGGGGGTGCTCAGCAAGGTGCCTCGATGCATACATGCCGTGCACAGGCTGCGGAGGTCCGACCCCGAACTCGATGGATCAGGGAGGGAAGATGATCTCGGCCCTGGCATCCATACTCGGATTGGAGGGGGAGGAGGCGCTTCCGGACGAGGAGATCGAGAGGCTCCTTGACGGCATAGTGGATCCGGTCGGTACGTTCTACAAATACGGACTTGCCGCAGCCCTGATAAACAGGAGGCTGGAAGGATGAAGGAGATAACCATAGACCCCATCACCAGACTCGAAGGACACGGCAAGATCAACATATTCCTGAACGATCAGGGCAACGTGGAGAACGCCTATCTCCAGATCCCGGAACTCAGGGGGTTCGAGAGGTTCTGCCAGGGCCGGAGAGCCGAGGACATGCCCCAGATCACCTCCAGGATATGCGGTGTCTGTCCCGTTGCCCACCACTCCGCCTCGACAAAGGCCCTGGACATGGCCTTCAATACAGAGCCCCCGACAGCGGCGAAGAAGCTCAGGGAACTGATGTACATGGGGTACATCATCTACGACCACATTCTCCATTTCTATTTCCTGGGCGGCCCGGATTTCGTGGTCGGGCCCGATGCACCTCCGGCAAAAAGGAACATACTCGGGGTCATAGAGAAAGCGGGATTGGACATCGGGAAAGAGGTGATCAAGCACCGTGCATACGGTCAGAGGATCACAGCGATCCTGGGCGGGAAGGCAACCCACCCCGTCTGCGGTCTGCCCGGAGGAGTATCAAAGGGATTGAACGGAGAGGAGGTCGCCGATATAGAATCGATGGTCGATTCCTGCATCGAATTTGCCAAGTTCTCCCTTCAGCTCTTCACGGATGTCGTGTTGAAGAACGCGGAATACGTGGAATTGATAACCAGAGGCCCCTATCAGCTCGACACGTACAACATGGGACTCGTCGATTCGAACAATAAGTTGAACTTCTACGACGGCGACATCAGGGTGACGGATCAGGGTGGAAAGGAATACGAGAGGTTCCGGGTCGTTGATTATACGGAGCATATAAAGGAGCATGTGGAATCCTGGTCCTACATGAAGTTCCCATATCTCTCGAGTATAGGCTGGAAGGGGCTGGTCGACGGTCCGGACTCCGGGATATACCGGGTCGGTCCGCTGGGAAGATTGAATGCTTCCGACGGTATGACAACCCCGCTTGCGCAAAAGGAATACGACAGGATGTTCGAGACGCTTGGCGGGAAGCCCGTCGGTATGACCCTTTCATTCCACTGGGCAAGGTTGATAGAGCTCCTCTATGCGGGAGAGAGGGCCAGGGAGCTGATCAAGGATGATGATATCACTTCCGGGAAGATCAGGAATCCCGTCGGCGAACCGGGGGAAGGTATCGGAGTTGTTGAGGCAGCGAGGGGAACCCTGATACACCACTACGATGTGGATGACAACGGGCTGATCAGGAAGGCCAATCTGATCGTCGCGACGACGAACAACGCCGGTGCGATCACCATGTCCGTCCGTGATGCCGCAAAGGGGCTCATAAAGAAGGGGGAGGTCAATGACGGACTCCTGAACATGGTCGAAATGGCCTTCAGGGCCTATGACCCATGTTTTGCCTGCGCGACCCATGCGATGCCCGGAAAAATGCCCCTGATAGCGAACATATATGATAAGGAAGAGAACCTTTTGAAGTCCATCAAGAGGAATTAGATGAGAACGGTCGTTGTGGGTGTGGGCAACCCCATACTCGGAGATGACGGCGTGGGCATCCATGTCGCAAGGGAGCTCAAGGGGAAGGTGGATGTGGATGTGAGGGAAGCCTACACCGGGGGGCTCAACCTGCTGGATCTGATTATCGGATATGACCGGGCCGTTCTCGTGGATGCCGTATATCTCGAGGGGATGAGGGCGGGGGAGGTGAAGGCGCTCTCCCTGGATGATCTGGAGAGCGCCCATTCCTCAAATCCTCATGACGCCACCCTCATGGAGGCGATAGAGGTCTCGAAAAGGATGGGGGGGGGGAGGATCCCCCGGTATATCGTTCTTGTCGGGATAAGGATCGAACCGGTGAACGATTTCAGCGAGACGCTGAGCCCCGCGGTCGAAGCTTCCATTCCCGATGCCGTTCGGGAAGTCATGGGACTTCTTTCACCATGACACTGCCTTCCCTTGGATGATGAGTCCGTACCCGGCAGATCCCGGATCACAGACAGGACTATTTCTCCCCATATTGGAATGTGCAGAGGAGGATTGTCGCAAGACCCACGTTATCAGAGCAGAGGAATACGCTGACGGCTCCCTCTCCGGCAGCCTTGACGGCCCGCGGAACCTCTCCCTTTTCGATGTCTGATGATGGAGGATCCGGGACCATGCTCATAGCGATCTACCAAGAAGCTCAGATGAACATGCGGGAGGGCTACAACAAACCTTATCGTTCAATAATCCTTCCCGGTCCCCGAATACCACCAGGAGGAGGTTCTGCAAATGGGAGAAAGAACGGAGGAAAGGGAGCTCCTGAAGGAGCTCGATGATGACACATACGCCGAGCTTACATTCATGCATCTTCGGGACCTGTGGGCCGTCGACGGGCTCTACTTCCTCGGCATAGAGGAGAGATTCGGGACGGAAGCCGCGACGCAGATCGATGCCAATGTCTGGAAGGTCATGGGGAAGATAGAGGGGAGGAGGATAAAGAAGCTTCTCGGACTGGGAGAGGATATCCCGTCCATGATAAGGGGTCTCAAGTTCTCCGGCTGGTCCATGGACCTCGAGGACAAGGAATGGGAGGAGCTGCCTGACGGGTCCGTGCTTCTTCGCATCACCGACTGCAGGATACAGAACAGCAGGTTGAAGGACGGCCTGGGGGTATTTCCCTGCAAGAGGGTCAGATGGGGATTCCTGAAATCCTTTGCAAGGGTATTCAACGAGAATATAGAGGTTGTGTGCAATCAATGCCCGCCGGATGAACTGGAGAAGGGAAAGTGGTGCGAGTGGGTATTCGTGATGAAGGGGGATGAAAAATGAGGACGCCGGAGGAATACAAGGAAAGCCTGAGAAGGATGAGGAAGAACGTCTACAAGTTCGGGGAGCTCATAGATGATGTGACAACACATCCTGCGACAAGGAGGACCATCGAGGGGCATGCGAAGATATTCGAGCTTGCCATGACCGACGAGTACCGGGACCTGCTCACGACAAGGTCCCATCTTACCGGGGAGACGATCTCCAGATACCTTTCCGTCGTGGGTTCCGAGGAGGACATGATCAAGAACGTGAAGATGAAGCGTCTCATGTTCAACATGACCGGGACATGCACAGGGGGAAGATGTGTCGGCTTCACCGCACTGAATGCCATGTGGGCCGCAACGTACGATATAGACCAGGAACACGGGACCGACTATCACGAGAGGATGAAGAAGTGGTTGACGGAGGCCCAGAAAAAAGATATCACGATCGCCGGGGCGCTTACCGACCCGAAGGGCAGCAGGACCCTGCCGCCCCACCTGCAGGATGACCCGGACCTGTCCCTCCATATCGTGGAGAGAAGGGATGACGGCATCGTCGTGAGGGGTGCAAAGGTGATGATAGCCGGTGTCGTCGCGGCGAACGAGATATTCGTTCTACCGGGAACGGGCTACCGTGAGGAGGATGCCGATTATGCGGTATCGTTCGTGATCCCAAGGGATGCCGATAACATCACCGTCGTGGAGGCAAGGCATCCATCTGACAGGAGGGACGAGGAGGAGGGCTGGGACAATCCGGTGGAGTTCGGGGGGATAACCCAGGGTTACATTCTCTTCGATGATGTGTTCATTCCCGCCGAGAGGGTTTTCATGGCGGGGGAGTTCGGATACTCCCTGAAGGCTGTCATGAACTTCATATCATCATACAGGTCCGCCATAGGGGGGTGCGTTGCGGGGCAGGGAGATGTCATGGTGGGAGCTTCCGCCCTTATCGCAAGGGCCAACGGGCTGCATGAGAAGGTGTTCAGGGACAAGCTTGTCCAGATGATGATAAACAACGAGACCACCTTCGGGATGGGGATAGCGGCATCCGCACTTGGCAGGAGGCATCCGTCCGGAGCATGGATACCCGATGCCCTTCTTTCGAACGTGAACAAGGTCCATGTAGGGACGCTCCCTTACGAGACAAAGCGTCTGGCACAGGATATCGCGGGGGGAATAGCGGAAACCGGATGCGTCCCATCATACAAGGATCTGAAATCCCCCGTTTACGGGGAGAAGCTCGTGAGATACCTGAAGGCAAATACGGATGGCGAGAACAGGGCCAGAATAGCAAGGCTCGTCGAGTGGCTCACCCTGGGAGCCGGGGTCCCCGGATGCATGCACGGAGGCGGCTCCCCCGACGGCGCGAAGCTCGTGATAAATGCGAGATCCGATCTCAAGGGATTCATCGAACTCGCCAGGAAGCTCGCCAATATAGAGGAGATAGCTCCCCCCGAGAAGAAGAGATGATGGGACTAACATATCATATACAAACGGTCATTGTTGAAGCAATTCCGGGAAGCTATTTCGGTTGCGCTATCATTTGAAGGAAGATAAGATTAATTTGAGTCCGGGAAACAAGAATGGGTAATTATTGAGAGAATGGTAAAACATGGACCATTCGATTAATCAGAACATTTCGTTCAATTAACTCAGACAGACAATGATTATGAATGCTCGGCTTTGTGGAAACCCTCAATGAATATATATTAAGTCGGCTATTTATTATTGGTGATGATGTCAAAAAATATCATTAGATTGTTGCACATATCGATGATAATAATATTAATTCAAATACATCCCATCTCAAATGGATTAGACTATCGAGAAATATGTGTTCTGGAAGACAATCAAGTTTCTAGAGTTCACTATGTTGGCAATAATTCAACATACATGACAATACAGGATGCATTATCTAATTCAACTAATGGAGATATGATTATTGTAGGTAACGGAACATATTTCGAATCTCTATTAATAAATAAATCAAATATATCAATAGTCGGAAATAGTAGTACAGAAGTGAAGATCATTACAACGATAAATGGAACGATTTTTCCACAAATTAAAGGAAGTTATGGATTCAATATAGATGCAGAAAATATAACAATTAAGAATATCAACATTACTTTAAAATACAATGTAAATTTTGGAATAAATATTGTCAAGGGTGCAAATATTACCATTGATAACGTAAACATCAACAATGAATTTGATTATAACTATGGAATTGCATTGTGGGAAAGTGAAAATGTAACTATTAGCAATTGCAACTTCATATCTGATGAAGGAAAGAGTCAATTTGGTATTATGTCCTTTTCGACGGCAAATAAGGATCTTGATATTAGCTACTGCACCTTTCATAGTTACAATACGATTGATTCTAATGCTCTTGTGTTTCGTGGAACCGGTTCCCTTCAATATTTGAACGCAATAGTTACTGGAGATAAGTCTGGGTGCTTTGTATTGATAGATAGCTCTGATGTTAAAATGTCAAATTGTTCAGGAACGATCAGATCAAATAATGGAGAATTAACAGGATTAATGGTACAACACCAGCAAAAAACCATCATTAACAATGTAGGAATATATGCCAATGGGTCCAATGTTGTTGGATATCTTTTTAGAGGAGCGGATTATAAAATATCCCTTTGGAATTGTTCATTGTTAATGGGTAGCACCGGCAAATATGGAATGGAGCTGCATTATAGTTTAATAGATGTATATATCTTCAAGGGGTTATATTCAGGTAATTTTATTAATGATATTTATTGCGAAAGTTCAAATGTAAGATTGTATTACACTAACATTTCAAATCCGTATGTGGATTCTTCTTCAAAGATAGATATCCATGATTCTTTTAAAATTATATGTATAGATGAGAATGGAAACCCTATAACAGGATTGGATATTTTATTATTCTCACCATCAGAAAACAATTATGCAACTGAATATTATGGTGGGACGAACAATAAAACAGACCTCAATGGGGCAATACCCTTCATTACCTTAAAATATATCTCATATTCCGGATCAAGTAATGGAAAGCATATATTCTATCAAGTGAAAATCTATCACTCGGAGTTGGAATATGAGACTATTCATTCTCTTGATTTTAGTAGATTAAATATCAATATTATCAGTCTGAATATTCATCCTCCATCCACACCCGTCAACATTGTTGTTAGTCCTGTAGCGGGTACGGAATTTTTGAATATATCATGGAGTGTGGAAGATGATGAATCTTTGACATTCTGGATATATACCAACTCATCGGGTGATTGGAATCTCTTAGCTCAAACAGACAAGTATTACTATATCGATAATACACTCACACAAAATGAAATAAAGTACTATAAGATAGGCAGTTTTGATGGGAAATGGACATCACCTTTATCAAGTGCAGTATCAGGAAAAGCTCTCGACATCACTCCCCCTGACCCTCCTTCTAACCTTCATCTGATATCTATTTCCTATGATTCCGTGACAATAGAATGGGAGCTTTCCGATTCTCTTGATGTGGGTGAATACGTTATCTTCTTGAATTCTACTGGTGCGGGTGATCTTGTCGAATATACTTCTGTGGGTTCCCTCGAAAGGAACTTCACACTTTCCGGTCTTCAGCCCTCCACGGATTATAGAATAGCCGTAGCGGCCAGGGATCTTCACAACAACACCTCCGAGCTGACGGATGTCCTCTTCGTGAGGACCCTGAACGACAATTCGTCAATAATGTTCGATTTCATCCTTCCTTCCGGTTACGTTCTTCGAAGTGGTCTTGATGTGGTCATCGCGTATGCGGATGATGGAAATGAGCTCGTATCCCTTTCGACATCCAGTCCGGAATTGTTCATCGGTGACATTCCCGTGGAGACCTTGTTCCGCGTTAAAGTGATCCCCTCGGTTCTCGACAGAGCCGTTATTGGTGAGCTCTCCGGTCTTTTACCCAATGATTCCATCGAGTTGTTCATTCCCCGGGAATATATCGGGAAGGTATTCCGCTTGGAAGTGATTCTTGACTATTACGAATATGTTGAAGAGATAGAGGGAGTTCTCAGGGGCCACATTCACTATTACATGGATAACATCAATCACAGCCTGATCGGGGGTATTGTGTATCTTTACATGGATGGAGAGCTCCTTTCCAATTGGTCTCTGGATGGTGCCAATTATTTCGAGTTTTCTCACTTGTTGACTCCAGCGAACTATTCCCTTCGTGTTGTCCCTTCCCCCGAATATATGGCGGTTGAGGGTGAACGTTCCGGTGTGTTTCCCGGAGACTTCGGCATCTACACCCTGACCCATTACTCTCCTTCCCGCGAGGTTTATCTTGTTCTTGATTTTTACGAATATCTGATCGTCTCCTTTCCGATTGATATATCAATTGGCAATCCTTCTTCCGAGATAGATATAGATGAAAGTATAGTCATACGTTTCAATCGAACGGTTATGGATGAAGGCCTCATGGACCTGATCAGTTTTGAGCCCCATGTAGAGGTGACCGGCCATACCCTTTCGGATGATGGAATGACCCTGTATCTGATGCACGGTGATCTCTCTCATTCGACCGTGTATCTTATTCTGATAAACGGCAGTTTTTCGGGTCCCGGGAATATTTCCTACGCTCCCGTAAACCTCGTTCTTTCCGTGAGGACAAGAGATGCAGGCGGGAGTGAGGGTGGTATTGGCCCGGTGATCGTGGTCATGATCGCATTGTTGGTTGTCATCGTCATTGGGGCTGTATTGTTTCTGTTGATGAGGTCGAGGAAAAGAGATCCGATATCGACCGATGGTGGCGATTCCGATAGCGAGAACTTTCGGGAGGGAGCTCCTGTGGAAATGGGTCCCGGTCCGTCCCATCCCGATGGTGGATCGGAAGGGGCTGGCCTCGTGTGATCCAATCTTTTCGGGTTCGATCAATTTTTCTTGTACGTTAACATCCAAGTGATAAGGGTTAAGTAATCCGACCAGGTACGGATAAGACGGAAGCTCATGGAACCGAAAAAGGAGAGTTGACATGCCGGAAGACATCTGCAGGAAAAAGCTCGATATCGATTACGAAACGCTTTGCAAGGAATTCAAATGGGAGATCCCCGAGTACTACAACTTCGGATTCGAAGTTGTCGACAAATGGGCCGAGGATCGCACCAAGCTTGCACTCGTCTCCATCCACTCGGATGGGGAGAAAGCCAGCTACGACACCTTCTTCGATCTCAAATGTCTGAGCGACAGGTTCGCCAACGTTCTGCTGGACCTCGGCGTCAAGAAAGGGGACAGGGTCCTTGTCATGCTGGAATCGGTCCCCGAATGGTACGTTGTGATGATAGCCATGTTTAAGCTGGGCGTTATCCCGATGCCCGGGACCGTCCTCCTCACATCCAAGGATATCAAGTACCGCATCAACAGGGCAGAGGCAAATATGGTCATCACGGACGTGGCCCATGTGGGAAGGGTGGACAGGATTGCGGATGACTGCCCCACCCTTCGGCACAAGATGGTCATCGACGCTCCGGTCCTCGAGTGGCTCTACTACAGGGATCTCATGGATAAAACCGACAGCGAACTGGATATGAAGAGAGTGGAGAGGACCAAAACATCCGATCCCATGCTCCTCTATTTCACATCGGGAACGACCGGAAATCCCAAGATGGTCCTCCACACACACTCGTACCCGATAGGGCACTACGTGACCGCCAGGTTCGCCCAGTCCCTCACCTCCTGCGATCTTCACTGGACCGTTTCGGAGACGGGGTGGGCAAAGGCGGCATGGGGGAAGCTCTTCGGACAGATGATCGTGGGAGCCGCCATCATCCAGTGGGAGACACCCGGAAGGTTCGATCCCGACGGCCTCCTGAGGGCCATGGAGAGACACGGGGTGACATCCTTCTGCGCCCCTCCGACGGTTTACCGCCTTCTCATCCAGCAGGACCTTTCAAGATACAATCTTCATCTCAGACACTGTATGTCCGCCGGAGAGCCCCTGAACCCGGAGGTGATAAAGGTCTGGAAGGAGACCTTCGGTCTGGACATATACGATTTCTACGGCCAGACAGAGACCGTCTGCGTTCTCTCGAATTTCCCGTTCATGCCCATCAAGTACGGTTCCGTGGGCAAGCCCACCCCCGGGCACGATGTGAGAATAGTGGATGACGAGGGGAACGAGCTTCCTCCCGGAGTGGAAGGGAACATAGCCCTCTATCTGGGAGATACAAGGCCCCCGGGTCTGATGAAGGAGTACTGGAAGGACGAGGAGGCCATGAAGAGAGCCTTCCATCACGGGTTCTACTTCACGGGAGACAGGGCATACCGTGACGAGGACGGCTATTTCTGGTTCGTCGGCAGGGACGATGACGTGATCAAATCCTCAGGATACAGGATAGGGCCCTTCGAGGTGGAATCGGCCCTCATGGAACACCCAGCGGTAGCGGAATGCGCCGTTGTGGGAGCTCCCGATCCCGATGGCATAAGGGGGATCGTCGTGAAGGCCTATATCATTCTGGCAAAGGGATACGAGCCCTCGGATGAGCTCACAAGGGAGATCCAGGACCACGTGAAGAAGACCACGGCCCCCTACAAATATCCCAGGATAGTGGAGTACGTCAAGGAGCTTCCGAAGACCATATCCGGAAAGATAAAGAGGAAACAGCTCAGGGAATCCTCATCCGGGTGACACCTCGATACTCAATGCCTCAGTCCCTTTTCCCGGGGTTTCCGGACGCCTTTCTCGGGGGGAGCTTGGGCTTTTTCTCATCCTCCCCCTTCAGTTTCTTCTGCCTGGAAGAGGCCAGGGCATCCTGTTCTTTCCTGATCAACTCCACCCTCTCCAGTCTCTGCTTTCTGTCTATGCGGTAGTAGGCATAGAACATGGACAGCAGGACGACTATCATGATTATGAAGAACGTCCACAGCAGGACCTCCGTGCCGCTGCCGCTCTCCTTGCCGCCGTTATCCCCCACCTGTCCGATGGCAGCCGGGTCCACGATCCTGACGGTCATGGCCCTGGTGAATGTGGAGATGCCGTCCAGTGATGTTGCGGTCACGTTGAGGGAATAGAAACCCACCTCGGTGTTCTCGTTCAGCACTATCACGAGCGTAGTATTGACGTGCGATCCGGGGGCAACCTCGACGATGTCGTTCTCGATATACACATCCATATCATCCCTGAGGGTGGCATCACCGTCCAGCTTCAACCTGATGGTGTCGAATGTGAAACCCTTGTTGAAAATCGAAAGTTCCACCTTCTCGTGTTTCATATCAGTCTCACCGGGAACTATGTCCTCCGGGGGATATATGACAATGGACGTCCTCTCCGATTCCACCACCGGAGAATATATGCCTATGGAAAGGGTGAAATGGGAGATCGTGGAGAAGTCCACACCATCCGAGCACATGAGCTGGACATGGTACGTCCCCGCTCCGAGAATCCCCCCGATCTCGTACTTGGTCTCCGTGAAGGTCGATGTCCAGTCCAGTACATCACCCCCCCCGTAGAATCTTCCTATCCTTATGAAATAGACAACCTCGTCGCCCTCGGGGTCCTCCGACGGGTCCCATCTGAGGATGGGGGATGGATCGCTTGTTGCCCTGGGCTCCAGGCCCGTCGGGGCCGGTGGAGGTATGTTCGCGTCGGTGGATATCAGAAGGGTAGAATTGGTCACCGTTCCGTTCACGCCGTTGGCATGGGGCATTACTTGAACGATGTATGTGCGGCCGGGTTCAAGGGTCACCTCCTCCGGCGGATCCCAGTAGGTCAGGCCCGGACCAAGGTATGTCCAGGGAACGATCGTCGATCCGTCATTTTCCGAGAGCCTGATCCAGTAATGAACGAGATCACCATCGGGGTCGTAGGTGGGGCTCCATGTGATGTGCGGCCTTACCGAACCCGAGACCTTGGGTTGTATCGACGCTACCGGGTCCGGCGGCCTGTCACTTACTGCCGCCTCCTTCTCCTTGATTATCACCTGAACCTCGTTCGATACCCTCATATTTCCCAGAATGTCCGCTGCCCTGAACCTGAAGAGATTGTTGTATCCGTAGGTTAGAGTGAGCTTCATCCCGAGATAGTAGAGGGACGGATCCCCGTCATCGGGTACGAGCACACCTCCAAGACTCTCCACGGGTATCCATTCTCCGTAATTCTCCCGGTCACCGACGGAGTAGGAAACGTTCACGGAATGGATATCCAGACCCGAACCCAGGTCCCAAATGGAAACATTGATACCGATCTCGGTATCGTGGAGGATCTGCCCCGAGATGGGGTTGTTCATCCTGAAGAAGGGGGCCGTGTTGTCCACGAATATGCGGTAAGTGCCGCTTACCGAATAACCGAGATCCCCGTCCCCGTTCCCGACAATGTCCCTGGCCCTGAACCTCACCAT